>JAEEGL012981794.1_pt1 | contig 26802 bp, 34 predicted proteins | sample 9134231 | NCBI WGS metagenome assembly JAEEGL01 (sample SAMN16246548, study PRJNA631951) | gut metagenome | biome: gut microbiome; feature: rumen; material: fiber-attached | host: Bos | place: Iran: Karaj | collected 2018-10 | reverse complement strand
GCAAAGAGCACGGGCTGCTTGTCGTTGTTTCCGACTATGACTGCAAAGTCGCAATATCCGGCCTTTTCTTCCATGACGCGAAGCTCGGGGTGGGCGTATCTCTGGGCGTAGTATCCCACTTCCTCGATGAGGTAGGCGTCTATCCTTCCGCTCTTGAGAGCGGGGATCATGTCGTTGGGCATCTTGTAGTAGAGCCACTCTTCATCGTTTATCTCATCCTTGATGAGATCTTCGTAGAGGACTCCTGTCTGCACTCCTATCCTCTTGCCGTCGAGATCTTTGATGGTCTGTATCCCACCTGCGCTGTCAGAAGCGCCGATGGTGGTCGTATCGCCTGCGGCGAATACGGGAAGCACCGCCATGAATACGAGGAGTGCCGAAAGTACGAAGCATGTGAATCTCTTTGTATTTTTCATTTCCTTACTCCTCCACCCATCTGAACTCAAAATATATACGGTTGTTGCATCCGTAGGCGAACTCGCCTGATGCCTCGTCCTCATAATACGTGGTAGGCTCTTCGAGTATGGACTTGAAGAGTATGTTCTCGGATTCCTTGGGATCGAAGTGCTCGCCCTTGTAGAGTATCTCCATGGAGAGGAGGTCCTTCTTCTCCGAATAGTCGACCTTCACGTAGATCTCCGGCTCGTCCGTTATGCGAAGGAGATTGTTCATGACCATACCTTCGAGGGCCAGCTGCAGCTTACTGATACGGGAGTTCTCGATGAGGAGCTTTTCCGCATAGGCCTGAAGGTCATCAACGATGGGCTCGAAGTCGAACTCGGGGTCGTCTATCCTGTACTGGAGAGTGGAGAGCCTGTGTATGAACCTCTTGGTCTTCTCCTTCTGAGGATTGTCGAATATCTGCTTGGGCGTTCCGTCGTCATAGATGCCGCCGCCGTCCATGAAGAGGACCCTGTTGGCTATCTTCTTTGCGAAGTCCATCTCGTGGGTGACTATCATCATGGTGCGCCCTGATTTTGCAAGCATTCCAATTACGCTCTGTACCTCGCCTATCATGCTCGGGTCGAGAGCCGAGGTGGGCTCATCGAAGAGTATGATGTCCGGGTCCATTGCGAGAGTCCTGGCTATGGCAACACGCTGCTGCTGTCCGCCTGAAAGCTCGTCCGGATAGCTCAGGGCTTTCGAACCCAGACCTACCTTATGGAGAAGCTCCATGGCGTAATCATAGGCTTCCTGACGCGTTTTTCCCAGAAGGGTTATCTGGGGATTCATGATGTTTTCCACTACCGTCATGTGTCCGAAGAGGTTGAAGGACTGGAAAACCATGCCCATCTTCTTCCTCACTTCATTGATATCGCAGCTCTTGTCGGTTATGACCTGACCGTTCACTATGATATCTCCGGAGGTTGGCGGAGTGAGCATGTTGATGCATCTAAGAAGCGTGGACTTACCGGTACCCGAGGGTCCGATAACGGCGATAACGTCGCCGTCATTGATCGTGAGGTTTACGTCCTCAAGGGGCGTAACGTCATCAAATTCTTTTCTTAAGTGCCGAAGTTCAATCATTTCGCTTTCTCCATAAAAACGCAAAATAGCTCAGGCTCAAAAGCTCTGAACTACCTACTGTTAACGATATTCAATACAAAAGCCTTTACATGGCAGCGCATGTGCTGCTGCGGAGTTCCTCAGTCCCGCTTCAGGCTTAAAGTATTCAGTTGTCCTTTTCATTTTGGAACTATCAACTCCTTGCGAAGCGGTCTTTCCCGTCTTTGCGGGAAGCCTCTAAAGCATTTGTAAATTAAGGAAAGTATAGACCCTGCGGGGCTTTTTGACAACCTTTATTTTGCAAAAAATACCTGCTAAAGAAAACTGAGCTGCTCGTCATCCCCTGTAGAGGAAAGAAGAGGCATGGAAGAGCCGAGAATGGCCTTCGCCTTTTCCCCGTCGAAGAGCCAGCCGAGAGCCTCCTTTCCGTCTATCATCAGAGGCATGCGGTCGTGGACCGGGCTCATGGATCCGTTGGCCGCCGTGGTCAGAACTACGAATCTCAGGGCGTCTTCCGCGAGATTCCAAAGAGCCGCGAGATACATTACGCCCCCTTCCGGATATCTGAAAAGAAACTTCCTTTTCGAAGCGTCCCACTCGTAAAAGCCAGACGCCGGAACGAGGCAGCGCCTTGCTTCAAAAGACGAAGCGAAGGTGGGTTTTGCAAGCACCGATTCCGACCTTGCGTTTATGATAAGCTGCGAGCCTTCCCTGGGAAAGCCCCAGACCGCCTCCAGGAAACGGGGTCCCCTTTCTCCCGCGGCGACAAGAGGGACGGCAGTCCCCGGATTTACGTCCGCAGCGGGAATACGGGGGACCTGCGCTCCTTTCATGCCCAGTTCCTCTATGACCAGCTCATATATTCCCGTTCCCGTTATGTATCTGCAGCACATCTTTTTTCTAATTCTCGTCGTATATCACCGCTCCGAAGAAGGTGAAAGTCTTCTGTCCGTTTATATACTTCAGCCCTGCCTTTCTCGAAAGCTCCAGAACGTTGTAGCCGTAGCTTTCAAGAGAGTGCTTAAGCTCATCGGGAAATCTGCATGGCGCGTCCGGATAGGTGCACTTTTTGCATCTGCCGCAGGACTCGTTGGAGAGCATTAAATATCCTCCTATCTTTCCCTTGAGCTTTTTATCGAGTTCCCCGGCGCAGAGCTTGAAATTCGACATACAGTCTCTCATCTCCTCAAGAGATGCCGTATCCTGCACGGCGTAGGCTTTGGAAAAGAGCTGCATGCGGGAATACTTTTCCACCCTTTCCCGGCACTCTTTCAGCGTTCCCACGGCGGGAGGACAAGCCCAGGTGGTCCCGTAGGCTCCGCAGAGGTTCTTCTCGCACTGCTCTCTTACCTCGTCGTGATAGAGAAGCTCGGACGTCTCGATGATCCCGGATTCAAGAAAGCCCGCTTCCAAGAGCGCTCTCTTTATATATCCCGACCTTTCTCCGTATTTTTCCCGCATTTCCTCTGCGGCCGTATCCCATCCGGCGTAAAGGTCTTCGCAGAAGTGAGAACGGCAGAAGCCGCATATGACGCTGTCCGTTTTATGGGGACAGTAGTATTCAGCCTTTCCGTCTCTTACGACGCTGTAATACTTCACCGACTCCCAGGGGTGCATGGGCTTTTCGTAAAGGAAGGTGAGAACGAGGCGGGAATCTATGACGTATTTGTGCGCGAGGGGCTGCTCGGCCCAACATTCGTTAAGGAATGCCGAAACTTCGTCCCTCAGCCTCAGCACTTCAGCGTCCGGCACCGAGCCTCTGAGTCTCATTCTTTTTCCCTTAAGCCCGAGAAGGAGCTTCCTGTTGCTCTCGTTTACGGGAACTGAAGAATTCCTGTTCTCAAGAAGGGCCCAGTCCTCCTCCGTATACGAATCAAGTATCTCTTTTAAAAGCTGCGTCTTTTCCATAAAACTACTCCTCCGCGAAATCCGTATCCATAGTCACCTGCAGCTCGTATTCCGGGAACTGTGCTTTCACCTTGGAAAGGGCTTCAGCGTATACGGCTCTTCTGTCCTTTGCATCGAAGCTTACGACCAGATCGAAGCGCATGGTCTTCTTTTCCCTGTCGAGGTAGAAGCCGTGCATCTGCAGCACGTGCTCGCAGGAAAATACCAGCTTCTGCACCTTTTCCCTTAGCTTTATGACCTCTTCGTCCTTCGTGTTGACGGAATATACGCCGACTGCCGTAAGTATGACCCTGTGCTTTGCAAGGACCTCCGTCTGTATACTCCTTATGAGCACGTCTATTTCGTCGGCAGAGCAGCTGTCGGGGACCTCTATGTGTATGGATCCGTTCCAGCTGTCGGGGCCGTAATTGTTGAGGACCAGGTCATAGGCTCCGGAAACCTTAGGGAAGGAAGTGACCGTTTCCTTTATGCTCTTCGCAAGTTCCGGATCGTTCTGCTCTCCGAGGATCTGTGATATGGTGTCTTTGAGCATTTCAAAGCCCGATTTGATTATGACCAAAGAGATGAGTGCGCCGAGCCAGGCTTCCAGCGATACGTGAAATACGAGGAATATGCCCGCCGCAGCTAAAGTCGAAGCGGAAATGACCGAATCGAGAAGCGCATCCTTGCCGGAATTGATAAGGGAATCTGAATTGACCCTCTCCCCCGTCTTCTTCACGTAAAGACCTAAAAATATCTTAACCGCCACCGCGACCCCCACTATGACGAGGGACACGGCAGTATATTCCGGAACCGAGGGCTCGATTATCTTCTTCACCGACTCCGCAAAGGAGGTTACGCCTGCATAAAGCACTATGACCGCGATGATCATGGCGCTTAAGTACTCCACTCTGCCGTAGCCGAAGGGATGCTTCTTATCCGCGGCTTTACCTGCCAGTTTCGCCCCTATGATAGTTATGAGGGAGCTTCCCGCGTCGGACACGTTATTGACCGCGTCGAGGACTATGGCTATGGAGTTCGTCATAAGCCCCACGGCGGCCTTGAAGGCTGCCAGGAGCACGTTGGCGGCTATGCCGACTATACTGGTCCTGACTATTGTCTTTTCCCGGCTTGTTTCTGCCATAATGCTATTCCTTAAGAACCTTTCCCGCGGAGAAGGCGTCTCCCGCTTTCTCGCCCAGAGCGTAATACTTTCCGTTGGCTATATCGAATACCAGGGGAGAGAACTTCCCGAGATCTATCTTTCCGTCAGTGAGTATGCTCTCGTCGACGGAGGTGTTTATTATCTCTCCGAAGAGATGGCAGTGCTCGGGCTCGTAGGATATGAGCTCGCACTCAAGGCATAAAGGCAGCTCCTCTATGACCGGAGCATCCACGTGCTCCGATTTATGTACGTGAAATCCCGACTTTTCCACCTTATCGGGAACCTTGTTTCCCGACACTATGCCCACGTAGTCGCAGGATGTGAGGGTCTCCTTCGTTCCCATGCTCACCGTAAAGGCCTTCCTTTTCAGAAGGTTCTCCGTGGTCTTGTGGTTTGCCGAAAGGCACATGAAAATCTGAGTGTCGTCTCCCACTCCTCCCCAGGCCGCGTTCATTATATCCGGAGTTCCGTCTTCACAGTAGGTCGCTATGATGAGCACCGGCTGCGGATAGATCCAGGGCTTTTTTCCGAAATCTTTTCTCATGTTATTTCTCCTTTATATGAATTATTTTGTGTGCAGTCTTTTCTTAAGCTCTCTTATGAAATTGCCTCCAAGTATCACCAGGGATGCAAGAAGCACCGCCAGCGCCACTGTGCCCGAGACTCCGTAGAACCACCTTCCCGCTCCTTTAATGCTTATGAACAGAGGGATGGAAAATCCAAGAGACACAAGGCAAAGGAGTATCATCGGGAAGACGTTCTTTTTCTGGCGTCTGTAGTCGCCGGCGAAAAGAACGAAGGATACTGCAAGCGCCGCGGAGCAGACCACGGAAATGACCTTCCCGGAGCCTCTCCAGGCAGCGGCTCTCGATACGGCAAAAAGCAGAGCGCATATCCAGGCCGAGCCTCTGATTATGAGGCTGATGCGGTTGACGTCCACAAGGTCCGGGGCTACGAAAAGATACCAGACCGTGCAAAGGGAAACCACAGCTATGAGGCTCCAGCCAAGAGTCCCGGATACGAGGAAATCCACGGCGAGACAGCCGATCCCAGCAAAAACGAAGGGCCATCTGGCTATCCTTATGACCGCCGCCCTTCTCAGCTTCTTTTCAGTCAGACGCGGGTAGCTTTCCTTAATTCTCATAATATCTTATCCCCTCCGCCGAAAGCTCTATACCGTCTTTCTTCAGCAGCTCGTACATCTTTTCCTCGAAGCTCGGATCCGCCGTGCTTTTCGTGACGGTGAAGGTCGCTACGTCTCCAACGGTGACGAGGGTGCACTCGGCTCTGTTGGTGCTGGCCGTTCCGAGAAGAAAGTCCATCTTTTCTATATGCTCCGCAAGCTCCGGCGGAAAGCTTACGACTCCCAGATTCGAAAGGGTGTTCGTAAATATCTTGTCTCCTAAGAAGCCGTATACGGCCGAAGCCACGGGCTTCTTTATGAAGAGAGGCACGTATCTCACCGAGGAAACCAGCTTCTTTGCCGCCGCTATCATTCTGTCCATGGACTGCCTTGAAGCCCTTTCATTGAGCTGCCCCTTTATATCCTCTATGAGTTCCGACATCTTCCCCACGCTCTGCGCAGACTTTCTGACCCAGCAGTAAAGAGAGAAGTTCCTCAGAGTCTTCGAAGGGTAGAACTTCCTAAGGTTTACGGGCACCTGTATGCTCAGATCTCCGCTCAGCTCGTCCGTCGCCGCTCTGGTCGCAATAAGCATTAGGGCGAGCATATATACAGTGACCGTAGCCCCGTATCTTTTTGCGGTCTCCTTAAGCTGCTTTGCGCTCATCCTGAAATGTATCACGCCGGCCGGCCTAAGAGCGGAAAGCCTCCCGCTCATCTGAAGAGCCGCCCTGTCCACAAAGCCCGCCGCCGAAGGCAGATCCTTCACCTTCGAGAAAGCGTTCTCGTATTCCTCCGCATAAGGGTATTCGTCTATATCGGGGAAGGAGTCTGAGGCTTTGAAGGATACTCCCTTAAGCTTCAGATACTCTCCCGTAAGAGCCTTCAGAAATTCCATGCCTCCCGTGCCGTCGGTGAGGACGTGGAAGAATTCCGCGCTGATGCGATTCCCCCAGCAGAGGACCCTGAAAGCGGGGGACCCGCTTCTCGAAAGCCTTATGGGGCTGCAGGGAAGGCTGTTTTCCGCAAGCACCGGATAGCGCCTTTTTTCCGTATCGAGATAATGCCAGAAAAAGCCCTTCTTGAGGCTTACGGCAAAGCCGGGGAACCTTTTAAGGGTAAAGCTGAGGGCCATCTGAAGAAGCTCCGGCACGATCTCTTCGTCCAGATATACGGAAAGGCGGAATACGGCCATCTCACCGTGTTTCATGGAAAGAGGATATATCTTGGCCGAATCCTCGAGAGCGTACCACTGAAGAGCAGGCCTTGAATAGAAGCCTCCGAGCTTGGACGGGTCCAGTCTCAGGAGAGCCTCCTTCAAGGGAAGTCCTTCGGAGGCGTAATATAGAAGGGCCTTCTCGAAGTCCTCCCTTATTTCCCTCCGCTCGTTCTTGGGAAGAAGACAGCGCATTTCAAACTCGGAAAAGAAAATCCTGAGGGACTCCTTCTCCTCTTCCGGAAGCGAGGAAGCGTATTCTTCAAATTTGTTTTCAACAGTCTTTTTCATATATCTTTCATTCCGGCGACCAGGATTCCTGGACCTCGTCTATCTGAAGGACTCCGTCGGTCTTTGCGGCCACCTGATATTTATCTTCGTATACTATTTCTCCCGGAGTATTGGTGTACACCAGATAATAGGGCACCCCGTACCTTTCGAGAAGCCACAGGGCGGGTCTTATCATCTTCATCATCTCATCGGAGTTTTCGGTCTTGAACCAGCATATGACGGGCTCCTGCCTTTTGCAGGGTTCCGGCCAGGGAAGGTTTTCCGCAAACCAGCCGTCTATCTCCCTGTAGAGCCCTTCGTCCTCCTCATCCATGACCCTGTCCTGTACGAGCTGCCAGCATATGCTGAAAACCCCCTTGGCGTGCATGGTGTTTCGCGCCAGAGCCTTGCCCTGTATACGCACGTATTTGAATTTAAGATCGGCCATACATACCCCGTTTCTTTGCATATGTGATATTTCTTCCATTATACCATACATCCGCCCTTCTTAGCACTGAAGAGGCGCGGGGAATTATCCCGGGCTCTTTCGGCAATACTCCGTATATGGTATACTTCGTGACAAGCAAAAAACTGCAGATAGCTGCAGTTCTTTTGCTCTTCCTGATCTCAGCCGTCATATCGAACCTGGGCTTCATACTCAGGCTGCTCATACTCTGATCTCATTCGTTTTCCGTATTTCTGTCCCTGTTGAGCCTCGTCCAGTTTATGAGCCCTATTACCGCCATGATCAGATATATGCTCCTCTTGGTGAGATAGACCACGTCGAAGTGGGCTATATACATTCCCACGCTGACTATATCAGTGATTATCCACCATACGTACTGCTCCCTGTATCTTAAGAGCTCCAGCACCGTGGCCACTATGCCTATGCTTAAGGTGAAGGCGTCGAACCAGGCCACCTCTCCTCCTATCTTCACAAGCACCGCGTGATAAACTGCCGCAGATAAAATCACCGCCGCGGCGCACAGGACGTTCTGCGCCGCAGTCAGCTTCTTCGCCTTTGTCTTATGCACCAGAAGTTCGTCTCTGTGCCTTGCCCAGAAGCGCCAGGAAATGAAGTTCATGGGCACGTAGAAGAGTATCTCGAGAGCCGCCGTCCCCCATATGTGCCAGTATACGAGGTATACGGAATATACTGCCGTATTCACCGCGGCGAAGACGAAGTTGCTTATGCTGGCCTTCGCACAGAAGAATATGCAAAGGACTCCGCACACCGCGCTTATGAAGTTTATGACCGTAAGCCAGGGCGGGTTCCCGTCGGAGGCTCCTTCACTAAACCCTATGACCATAGCCCTCGCCGCTATCGCGACCATCACCGCCGCCATGAGCCATTCGTACCACTTAAGCTCCGCAAAGCTTTTCCTTAAATTTCCCCTTTTTACACCGTCCATTTTTCTCTTTCCCCCTTGTTTTTCATTTTTCTTATTGCCGTTCCGCTGATCGGAAAGACCTTTCTTTCAACGTCCACAAGCCTGTATACGGCCTCGGGATAAGCCCTTTTGAAGTAAGCTCCGTAGGAGGGCTCGCTTCCGTAAACTGCGTCCAGCCTGTCTCCTGTCAAATCCCTCACGAGAGGCGTCTCGGCGTCCCATTCTTCGTCCCCTTCAAGATCTTTAAGACCCGAGATGTCTATGCTGCAGGGAACGACCCTTGCAAGGCCCCCGTACTTTTCGCAGACCCTTCTCAGCCTTTCCATCCTCTCTTCGAAGGACAGCCAGGGAAAAGGAGTTTCCTTAAGTATCCTCTCCTCGTCCGAGCCTCCGTGAAAGAGTATCACGTACAGCGTTTCACACTCCCTTGCAGCCGTCCTTATGCAGTATTCGTGGCCCTTGTGAAGCGGCATGAACTTGCCGCCGTACATTCCCGTTTTGTATTTCTTAATTGTTTTCATAAAAAATATAGCCTCAAGCTTCTCGCTTTCGGCTATATTGTATATTTCATTTCCCTGCCTTCTTTCTCCCGGCGGGAGAAATATCAGCAGACCGGTTCCTCGTCGTGTCCTACCAGCTGCATGTTTATATCGTAGAGCTTTGTGATCCCGTGCTGCAGGCAGTAGGCTATTATCTTGTCCTGCCTGCTGGCTGTCGAAAAGGTAAGGCCCGCAGATTCCATGAGTTTTTTCGTCTCCTCATAGCCAAGGCCCATGGTTATGGCTATGGCGTATATGGTATTTTTCTTCGGCTGCATCACGTTGCCGTTTATTATCTTGTTGAAGGTCTTCGGAGACATGTACAGGGGATGGTAGATATCGGGATCCTTAAGACCCCTCTCCTGCATCAGGCGCCTGAGCATCTCGTGGAATTTTTCTCCCCCTGCGGCAAGCAGCTTGTCCAGGCTCTCCTCTTCCGTTTCCTCCCCCAGGCTGTTTTCAAGTATATATCTGTCTATATCTTTAAGTATCGAATCCTCAACTCTTTCCGAAGATCCGAAATATATGCACAGAGTCACGCTGAGCTTCGGGTTTTCGAGCCTTAAGTATTCGTTGATTGCAGAGATGGCGATACCGAGGGCCTCCTGTATGGGATAGGAAAGGGTGCCCGCGCAGATCAGGGGAAAGGCCACGCTTCTGCACCCGAGGCTCGACGCAAGCCTTAAGCTTTCCCTGTAGCAGGACCGTAATATAACCGGTTCTCCCTCGTATCCGTTCACGTAGGTGGGTCCGTAGGTGTGTATGACGTAGCGGCACTTAAGATCTCCGCAGGCCTTCGTATACACGGCTTCTCCGAAGCGGAGCTTTCCTTTGAGAGCAGAGCACTCTCTGTCGAACTCCTCGCCGCCCAGCTCGTGGATAAGTCTGTCCACGCCCGCGTATCCGAACATGTCGCTGTTAGTGGAGTTGACAAGAGCGTCGACCTTAAGGCTCGTAATATCCTTTTTCACTATACTGAAGGGCATCAGTTCTCTCCTCTCAGAGATTCGAGTATTTTATCCACGGCAGGATAGATCTCCTCCTCCCTCTCATAGGGGTGAAGGATGAAATACGGGTCTCCCGAGAGCATGGCCGAAAGCACGGTCCTGCTTTTGTCGTAGAAGATATGGCAGGGCTTTCCCAGCTTTTCGCCGAAGGCCAGCTCGTAGCCAACGCCAAGAGACGGATTGCTGCACTCCGCAATGAGAACGTCGGCTTCCTTAAGCCACGCCGTATCCTGATCATAGATGCCTTCCGGAGTGTTGTTTTCCTGAAGATTCAGATTTCCCACATGCTCGGTGAGCACCGGGTCCGTTTTCTTGATATATTCTATAATCCTGTGGTAAAGAGCGGCGTCTCCTCTTCCGCCCTTTATCGAGCCTGCGAAATATACTTTCATGATATCACTCTTCCTTCTTCTCTTTCTTTTCCGGTACTTTTATGGTAGCCGCGTAGGCGCTGTTGCACAGCCCCAATGCGGCGGAAAGCATGAACAGGGTCTCGATACCGAGAGCCTGCCATATCCATCCTCCGAAAAGGGCTATGAGTATGGTTATGAGGTGGTTTACGGATACGCCCGTGGAAATGGTGGATCTCACCTCTTCGGCGCTGTCCGCAAGATCCTGAACGTATACGTTGGACGCCATGGACGCAAGAGATATTATGGAATCCAGCACGTAGTTGACGCAGCATACTATGAAAGCCGTCTGCATGGGGAAAATGTGGTGGGCGAAACCGTAGAAGAAGCAGACAATGACGAGAACGAGGGTGTCCGTTATCATGACCGCCTTGTATCCGGCCCTGTCTATGATCCTGCCTATGACCGGCGACATGAAGTAGCTGGTTACCGCCGAAACGGCAAAGAGCAGGCTTATGACCTTTGCGCTGGCTCCGTAGAAAAGAACCAGCACGTAGGGGCCGAAGGTGAAGAATATCTGCTTCCTTGCTCCGTAGAATATCTCGAGTATATAGTACTTGGCGTACTTCTTGTGGAAGTAGAACCTGCGCTTGCTTATGTCCTGGGCGCTGTTTCCGTCCATCTTGACGGCGCCGAGGGTCCCGAGAAGTATGATAAGAGCGGATGCCGCGAATATGAGCCTGTAGGTGGAAAGGTTTCCGGGAAGGAAGAAGAGGACTGCTATGACCAGAAGGTATCCCGAAAGCATGCCTATCTGATGAATGGCGTTCTGAAGCCCGAGAGCCGCTCCTCCCTTTCCTTCCTTTGCATATTCAAGGGAAAGGGTATTTCTCATGCCCAGCTGCATATGCTCTCCGAGAGAATAAACGAAAATAGCCAGGGTGGCGAGTACGCGAGAGGGCGGTATCACGGTCTGAAGGACCATTCCAGCCAGCATGACCGCCGCGCCTATCCTGAATATCTTTTCCGCCGAAAATTTGTAGAGGACCGCAAGTATGAATACGAGAAGAAGACCCGGAAGCTCCCTGAAGAACTCCGTGACTCCTCTTCCGAATTCGCTCATGACGACTATCTCCGCAAGATAGTTGTCCAGTATTCCCTTATACAGACCGTAAGCCAGTCCGAAGGTCGCGACGGAAAGGAAGAACGCCTTCCATCCCGACTCCGCCTTAAAAACTCTGTCGTATTTTCCCATTGCTGCCGCCTTTTCCTATATCTCCATTCTCACCCGTATAAACGGGTCGTTTTTCTCTCTAAGCGCATATATTTCCTCGAGCATCGCCACGGCCTCGTCTCTGCTTACCACAAGTCCTTTCCTGTGGCTTTCGAGAAGATACTGCGCCTTGAGATTTTTGAGCGTATTGATCTCTTCTCTAAGCAGCTGGGCGTTGTATACGTAAAACCCGTCCTTTGCCTTCGAATAGAGGGCGTCGCCCACAAAGGCGAAGCCGTCCTCCGTCTCAAGGCCGAGGCAGCCTTTGCAGTGGCTCGAAGGTATGGGGAATATATGAAGTCCGTCGATATACGTATCCTTTTCGACCACCGTGCCCCTGCCCAGGTGGCGGTATGTCTCAGGAGACAGATAAAGCTCTTTCCATTTTATCCTGCCCAGGTTTCCCACGTGGTCCAGATGAAAATGGGAAATGACCACGCTGTATTCACCGCCAAGGCCCGATACGTTCTCCGCCCCGTTTCCGACGTCGAAAAGCCAAATGCCGGACGCGGCTTGGACTATGCCCACGTCGGCCGAAAGAGGGTCTTCCGAAGCCTCTATATATCTTATGCTGCTGCTAATTCTTATCTCTTCCATTTCCATCCATTATATACCGTCGTGCGCTTTGGTCAAATCGGCCGTTTCACAGCTTCTCCGAATCGAGGACTATGGTAAAGGGTCCGTCGTTCAGAAGCTCTACCTTCATATCCGCTCCGAAGATCCCCGTCTTCACGGAAGGGACGTATTTTTTCGTTTCCGAGACTATATATTCGTACATTTCGTTTGCGGCATCCGGAGCCGCCGCGTCGGTAAAGCCCGGCCTGTTGCCCCTTTTGCAGTCGGCGTAAAGCGTGAACTGGGACACGAGAAGCACTTCCCCGCCCACGTCCGCAAGGGACAGATTGGTCTTTCCGTTTTCGTCTTCGAAGATGCGGAGGCCCTGCATCTTCTTCACCATTTTGTCCGCCGTTTCCCTGGTATCCGTATGCGTAACGCCCGCAAGGACCAGAAAGCCCTTTTCTATCTCCGATATCTTTTTCCCGTCCACGCCCACAGACGCATGCTGCACCCTTTGTATAACGAATCTCATATTCTAGTATCTCCTGCTTCCGCTCTGTCTCTCGTCCGTTACGTCGTAAACGGAAACGCCGTGCTCAGCCGCATAAACTTTTCTGTAGCAGCTGAAAAGATCTCTTTGCCTGTAATATCTCTTTCCCTTTGGATCTCCGTAAGCCTTTGCAAGTTCCTCAAGAGAAGGAAAACTTCCGTAATACGCTTCGTCGAGACTCTCGATCTCTTTTACGATATCGAGAGGATCCATGCTTTCATATCTTTCCATGTTGTCTTCGCTGAGAGATATGATCAGAGTCCTTTTGGTCTCCACAGGAAAGCCTTCCCTTATCCACTCTCCTTCGGTCTTGAATATCTCTCTGTTTAGAAGAGCCAGAGACTCTCCGGAAAGCTTCTTTTCATCTTCTTCTGTAAAGCGTATATCTGCGATGGATGCGCCTCTTCCTTCCTCATGGGGTATGAAGAGGAATATCCGGCTCAGTTCCGCAGTTTTGTTCAGTATGTCTATAAGCCTGTCTATCTGATCTGCGTTTTCCGAAGTGAGGGCTATGCCGGAGCTCAGCTCCAGGCCTTTTTCAGAGGCCGCCTTCATCATCCTGAGTATATTGGCGAATTCTCCCTTCCTGCCGGCAAAAGCGTCGTGGTATCTCTCAAGGCCGTAGAAGGTGAAATTGAGCTGCCCTGCTCCTTCTGAAGAAAGCATGTCCATAAGCTCCCCGCACTCTTTTTCATTTCTCATGCACATACCGTCGCACTGAAGGAATCCGGCCTGAGGGCTTCCTATTTTCTTCAGAACTCTCAGGGCCCCTTTAAGATCCGGGTGCTCCATGGAATATCCGAAGCTGAAGGAAAAACCGAGACCGGGCCTTTCTTCCAAGAACCGCTCTTTGAACTTCTCCGCAAAGCGCACGCTCCTTTCCCAAGCTACCCCTGTAGTCTTTCCGTCCCAGGAGAGAAGGCAGTACCTGCAGCGGCAGGCGCAGGGAACGCATAAGGTTTGCATAAGTACGGACTCTGTTTCCATTCAGGCAAGCTCCTTTACTTCGACTTTTTCATCCGTCACCGAGCGGAAGATCATCGGCACCATCTGCCTGGCTATCTCAAGATAGCTCTTTCCTTCTCCCTGGTTGAGCCAGAATACGGATATCCCGCTGGCAGCCATGAGGAGATAATCGGCTGCAGCTCTGCTGTCAGTGTTCTTATCGACGGTCCCGAACCTCTTGCCTTCCTCCAAAAACGCCGATATGGCCTTGCTGGCGTTATCGGAAGACAGGGTCTTGTAATTGCCCTGAAGCAGCTTGGGAGCCGCGAATATGGTCTGCCTTGCCACGTCCCGTGAGAAACTGTCCATAAAAGATGCGGTGCTCATGAAAAAGTCGCATATGGACTGGTAGGGAGTCTTGAGATTGGCGGGAGTGAGATCCAGATGAGCAGCGCCCTTTTCCAGTATCTCGTAATAGAACTGCAGAAGCACTCCGTCCTTGTCTCCGAAAAAGTTGTAGAAAGTGCTGGTGGTTATACCAGCCGCTTTGCATATATCCCTTATGGTAGCCTGCTCGTATCCGTACTCGGAAAACATCTTCATGGCTATCCTGTAGATGCGCTGCTTTTTCTCCCTCGATTTCTTTTCCTGATTGGTCAGTCTTTCCTTCATACGCCAAAGTCCTTTGCCTGTATTTCCAATATATAGGAAAACCATGTTTTCCTTGACTGCTATTATATCACAATGATATTATCAAAACAAGTTTTATAACATGTTCCAAAACAAGTTTTTAAGCAGCGAAGAAAGAGAGGAAGAAATGTTTTCAAAAGAATTCAATGAGAAGGTGCAGATGTTCAAGGACGCTTCCTTCTTCAAACACACGCCGGTTACCCCGAACCTTTCCAACGACTATACCTGGAAGGTCCTCGATTCCGGATATCCGGTAAAAAAAGCGTATTACGACTCGAAGGTGATGGATAAGGTCGTATGCGAAAACCACGAAAGATACAGATTCGATGCGTATCTCGATCTCGGGACCAGAAACCACTTCCCACAGATGGACGCTTTGGGCGGCGGTTCGTACACTCTCAATGAAGAGACCGGCGGTATCAACGTTACGGACGCTCCTACCATGACGGCAGACGACTACGACGCTTTCGCCGAAAACCCCATGAAGTGGCTCAATATACTCTTCCAGAGGAAGTTCCCGGATCTGACCACGGATCAGTTCGTAAAAGCCACTATGGCCTTCCTTCAGGCTTCGGGCTTCCAAAAGAACATAGAGGAAAAATTCGCAAGCAAATACAACACTCCCACCATGGTCTCCACCAGCACCAACGTGTCCTCCCCCTTCGAAGCCTTCCACAGCAGCTTCAGAGGAATAGCGGGGATCTCCCTCGATATGAGAAGATGCCCGGACAAGCTGGACAACGCGATACAGTCCTACTGGAAAAGTGTATCGCTGGGCAGCCTTAAAAGGGCTGTGGGAAACCACGAGCACAGCTATATCTCGGACGTATATATCGGTCTTATTGCCCACGCAATAATGAACGGCAAGCAGTTCGACAGATACTACTGGCCGTATCTTAAAGAGATCTTCGACGCCTGCGCCGAAACAGGAAGTATGGCGTATATCTACGTCGAGAGCACCGTCGCAAGATTTGCGGACCATTTTGCGGATATCCCGGTAGGAAACGCCATGATGCATCTCGAACTCGACGATATCTTCGAAATGAGAAAGCTTCTTCCGAAGATGCCGATTGCAGGCGGCCTCACCACGGACATGCTTGGAACCGCGGACCCGAAGACCTGCGTGGACCGCGCAAAAATGCTCATCGACGAAATGGGTGACGGATACGTCATTTCCCAGAACAAGATGCTGTCGTTCAGAAACGACTGCAGAAGAGAAAACCTTTTAGCTGTAAACGATTTCGTACGCAGTTACGTACACTGAAACGGGAGGTAAACCATGAATATTTTAAAAGCAGTCATAGATCAGAAAAAAGCAGTCAAAGCTCTTAAAAACGTTCCCGTATACAGCGAGGAATGGTGGGCGAAGATCCCCGACACCGTGACCTTCGTGGATCCCGAGCTCAGGCCCATAATGGTCTTCGCCGTTGTTTTCGGCAGTATACAGATGTAAAACAAACAAAAAAAGAACGGGCAAGCCCGTTCTTTTCATTTCATAGGATGTGGTGATCCCTGCGGGAATCGAACCCGCCCCTCCGGGATGAAAACCCGGTGTCTTGGCCGCTGGACCAAGGGACCCTCAAAGCATCCGGGCCGGAAGGCCCGGAATGTCAGTGTACGACCAGAATGTCGTCGACCTTCACGCCGAAGATCGCCGCGACGATCACCAGGTTGTCGAGGCTCGGCATACCGTCGCCTCTCTGCCACTTGTAGATGGACTGCGGGTTGGCGAAACCCAGCGCCGCCTGCATATCTCCGACGCTTATGCCGGCCGCCTTTCTCAGCCTTCTGATGTTATCGCCGGTCGCAGCCAGGTCGATGACCGGAACTTGATTCATTTTCTTTTCTCTCCTTTCCGGCAGAGCGCCGGAAAGGATCCGGCGTCTAATCTGCCTTGAAATTGTAGACGGGTTTCAGTACTTCTATCACGTCTACCGTATCCGCTATAACGTCTATGATGTCCCCGAGGGACTTATACGCCATGGGCGCCTCGTCTATGGTTCCTTCTCCCACCGAAGTGGTATAGACGCCCTCCATGGCTTTTCTGTATGCCTCGAGGTCTATATTTTCCCTCGCGGCCTTTCTGGACATGATCCTGCCCGCTCCGTGAGGGGCGGAGAAGTTCCATTCCGCATTTCCTCTGCCCCTTGCCAGAACGCTGCCGTCCCTCATATTGATGGGGATAAGCACCAGTTCTCCTTCGTGAGCCGCTATGGCTCCCTTTCTCAGGATCATTTCATCCGTGTCGATGTAATTGTGTATCGTATGGAACGCGCTGCCTGCGGAAAGCCCCGCACGCTCCATGATGATCTCTGCCATCTTCTCTCTGCTTCTTCTTGCGAAGCGCTGGCATATCTCCACGTCATGGAGATAGTCCTTGAGATAATCTCCCCAGAGCCAGCACAGATCTTCCGGCGCATCGGCTTCCCTTCCGTGGAAATCTCTTTCCAGCTCCTTAAGAGCCGCCTGTATCTCCGATCTTCTGCCCTCCTCTTTGTATCTTCTGATCAGCTCTTCTCTTTCCCTGAAATACTCTTCCTTTCCGCTGTGCAGATCCACCGCCAGCCTCTGGTAGATATTCGCCACCTGCAACCCTAGGTTTCTGGAACCCGAGTGGATGACCAGGTATTTGGTGCCGTCCGAAGAGCTGTCTACCTCTATGAAGTGGTTTCCTCCGCCTAAGGTACCCAGGGATCTTTCCAGCCTTTTCGTATCCTCAAGCTGCCTGTAGCACTTAAGCTCCGTAAGGTCGAATCTCTCCTGCCTTCCCTCCCAGACGTTAAAGCCTGAAGGGATGAAGTGGGCCGCTTCGTCTATCCTTGCGAAGTCCAGCTCCTTTTCATTGAGCCTGACGGTATACATGCCGCAGCCTATATCCACGCCCACTATATTGGGGCAGGCCTTGTCCGTAACGGTCATGGTCGTACCTATGGTGCAGCCGGCTCCCGCGTGAACGTCGGGCATGATCCTGATGCGGCTGCCCTCGGTCAATGCGTAGCCGCACATCCTTCTTATCTGCTCTATCGCGTCATCTTCGATGACCTTCGCAAAAGCCACCGCCGTATTCACTTTTCCTTTGATCTCCAAAATATCGTTCATATCTGTCACGGCTCCTTTCTTCTGCCGTCTCCCTATGAAAAAACCGCCTGCCTTTTTTGGATAAGGCAAGCGGTCCTGTTTTCTCTGTTTTAGCTGTCCTCTTTACCGGGGAAGCCCTATGACCCTCGTCTTATCCCATGCAAAAACCACGGCTCCGAATAATCGGGTATGAGGAGCTGGCGTTCGCATGCTGTTTTGTTGTCTGTTTTAAAAATACTGGTCATATTTACTCCGTTTTTTGGGGTTTTTACCCATTTACGAAAAGATAGTATCACCGCTTAAGAGGAAAATCAATATACGGAAAGTTTAATTTTTCCCTGTTTTTCCTAAAGCAGTCTCTTCCACTCTTCTTCCTTAAAGCCCGTTAGCACGAAGCCGTCCCCTATAACCAGAGGCCTTTTCACCAGCATGCCGTCCGAAGCCAGAAGATCGAGCTGCTCGTCCTCGCTCATTCCGGGAAGCTTCTTTGAAAGCTCCAGCTCTCTGTACTGTATTCCGCTGGTATTGAAAAATCTCTTGAGAGGAAGTCCGCTCTCGGCGTAATACTTCTTCAAGGCATCCTTGTCCGGATGCTCCGCCTTGATATCGAGAAGAGCGTATTTCACTTTGTTATCATCGAGCCATCTGAGGGCCTTCTTGCAGGTGCTGCATCTTGAGTAGCAATATACCGTGATCATTTCCTTTTTCCTTTCCTTCAATATATCTCAAGAGAAGTTATGGGCGTAAGACAGAGTATGAGTTTCCCGCAGCCCGGGCATCTCTCGTCCGCCGTCGTTCTTCCGGTCTTGTCCGCGCTTCCGCCCATATGGACGAAGACCTCCACGGCCTCACCGCATCTGGGACATCTGACCTCGTAATACTTCGGCGTCACCTTGCCTTCCTGGCATCCCCTTATAGCGTTTCCGCCCATTTTAAATTCTCCTTCATTCCCTGAACTCTATGCCTTCCAGCCTCAGCAGAAGCCTCTTGTTTTCCAGGCCTCCGCCGTAGCCCGTTATTTTTCCCTTTGCGCCCAGCACCCTGTGGCAGGGCACTATTATGCATATGGGATTGCTCCCGACGGCGCCGCCCACGGCCTGAGCGGACATTTTTCCTCCCCGCTCCGCCGCGATATCCTTGGCTATCTCTCCGTAGCTTACGCTGCATCCGTAGGGTATCTTAAGCATCCGCTCTATAACTTCCGCTCTGAAATCCGAAATACCCTCAAGCTTCATCTTCGGCAAAAAGCCGGGATCTCTTCCGCCGAAATATATATCCAGCCATCTTTTAGTTTCCAAAAACACGGGCAGGAAGCTCTCCTCACCATAGAAATGCTCACTGAAAAACAGCCCTGTGAGATATTCTCCGTCCGAGCTCATGACCATGTCCGAAAAGCCTTCGGGTGTTTTGTATCTGCAGCTGTACACGTCTATATATCCGCCAGCTCCGCCGGGTTTTTGAGTATTCTCTCCGCCCCTCGGCTTTTCAGGAACTCTTCGCTTCTGAAGCCCCAGCTGACGCTTACAGGATCGACGCCTGCATTCTTTGCCGTCTCTATGTCCGTATCCGAGTCCCCTATATATACGCACTCTTCCTTTGAAAGACCGAGCTCTCTCATAACTGCAAGAAGGCTGTCCGGCGCGGGCTTTCTCCTTATTCCTTCCCTTTCTCCCGCGACGCTTTCGAAAACCCCCGGGAAGAACTGGTCCATAAGGAGTTTGACCGCGTAGTCCGCCTTGTTCGAAATGACGCAGAGCCTTCCGCCCCTGTCTTTAAGTTTCCCAAGACTTTCCTTGACTCCCGCGTAGGGCTTCGTCTTGTCCATATAGTGGACGCTGTAATAGTCCCTGAAATCGGAGAAGACCTTTTCTAGAACTTCTTCGCCCGTGCCTTCCGGGGCCGCTCTTTTAACAAGCAGCCTCATGCCGTCGCCGACGAAGCTCCTCACTTCCTCGAGGCTTCTCTCGGGGAAGGAATTCTTCCTCATGCCGTAATTCACCGCGTCCGCAAGATCTTCGAGAGTATCGAGAAGAGTGCCGTCCAGATCGAAAATATACGCTTTGTATACGCTCATGTCTATTTCCCGTCCGGGAAGCTGGTGAAGGCTCCCCTCTCGACCTCGGGAAGGCCGTACTTTTCCCTGGCGTCGGCTATGGCCTTTATCATGAATGCCATGTTCCTGGCCAGATTCCTCATAACTTGAAGCCCTTCGAGATCCTTTTTTACGTCCTCCGCCGTAAAGCCGTGGACGTTGTTCCAGTAACTGCTCGTCGCTATGGGCATGCCGCTGATGGAGAAATATTTGTTGAGCACGTCGAAGCTGGCCGTGGTTCCGCCTCTTCTTGCGCTGACCACCGCGGCACCGACCTTCATATGCTTTGAAAAGTTCGTGCTGTAAAAAAGCCTGTCCAGAAAGGATATGAGGGAGCCGTTCGGAGAGGAATAGTATACAGGGCTTCCGACTATGAGGCCGTCGGCTTCTCTGAACTTCTCCGCCGTCTCGTTTACCGGGTCGCCCGTGAATACGCACTTTCCCGTTTTGCGGCACTTTCCGCAGGCTATGCAGCCGTGTATGTCCTTCGTGCCTATGTTGACAATTTCAGTCTCTATCCCTTCCGCCTCGAATACGGGAAGCATCTCCGCGATAGCAGTCCCCGTGCACTGGTCTTCTCTGGGACTTCCGTTTATGATCAGAACCTTTGGCATATTTTCACTCCTTCCTTTTTGTTAATTCCCGAAGAGTTCTTCCGCTTTTGCGGCAAAGCGCTCTCCGTATATATTGAAATTATCTCTGTACAGTTCAAGGGAGTTGTGGGCTTCAACGTTTCCGTTTACAGCCACCGGACCAAGATGTATGACGGGTTTTCCCATCGATGCGCCTCCCGAATAGCAAAGCATCCCGAAGCACATCTCAAGAGTCAGAATGGACTGTATGACCAGCTCTCCTCCGCCGTGGGTATACTGGACTGTGGCGAAGGCTCCTCCGAGCTTTCCCGCCATGCCCAGCTTTCCGGCTCCCATGAGCCACTCTCTCATTTTCGGCGTCATCGAGGCGCCGTAGGACGGGCAGCCTATGACAACGCCCTTGGCCTCCGAAACGAAGCCTGCGTCGGTCTCATCCAAGGAAAATGCCATCGCGTCAGCGCCGGCCTTCCTCATCCCTTCCGCTATCCATTCCGCCGCCTGCCTGGTGTTTCCTGTAACGGAATCGTAAATCACGGCTAGTTTCATACCTTTCTCCTTTCGTATATATCACTGCTCCGGATATATTGGTTTCGTATATTCCGGGTCCTTTCTCTTTTTGCGTATATAGAATATCATCACCACTGTGAATACAGCCATTGCCAGCGCATTGAGCACGGCGGCGTAGGAAAAGGCTTCGGGAAGATTCTCATCAAGAGAAAAATCGTAAAGCCCGTGGATGAGCAGGGGCACAAACACGGCGAAGAACCTCAGCAGTCCGCTGTTTTTTGCAAGGCCTTTTCCGTACAGAAGACCCATGAGAAGGCCGTAGCCCACGTGGGCCATAAGGATCCCCCTTACAATTATCTGGGGGACGTTGGATTCGAAGGCGTATACCACGTCTTCAATGAGACCGAAGCCCATGGCCGCTATAGCCATAAAGGCGATGACGTCGAGCCTCGAGACACTTTTGTATTCCTTCAGGGCTTTTCTCGCCGTGAAGAACTTGACGCTCTCCTCCACGGCCGCAGCCAGTATGAAGGCGTTGAAAAGGGAATCTATCAGGTGATTCTCTTTTCCGATGCCCGTCATATTCCAGACCAGCTGCAAAACGAAAGCCGCAAGCGTGACTCCGGCGGCGCAGATCACCCCTTTCAGCAGAAGTTTCCCGCAGAGACTGCGGTATCCCGGGTCCTCTCTGTTCCTTCTCAAAAAGAAGAACATGAGAAGAGACGGCACGAAAGAAGACAGAAGTATAAGTATAGCTGTCATTTTCTATTTCCCCTTGTACTCCATGCAGAGCATGGTAATATCGTCGAACTGTTCTCCGCCATGAACGAAATCTTCGATCGAGCCCCTGAGACCCTTGACTATGTTCTCGGGCGTTTCGTCCTTGACTCTGTTGAGGCTGTCCAGCATGCGGTCCATGCCGAACATCTCCTCTCCCGTTTCTCCGCCCGTGGCTTCGGGTACTCCGTCCGTGTAGAGGAATATCTTTGAGCCGGGCTCGAGGTGAAGATCGTACTGTTTGTAGACGCCTCCGGGCATTCCGCCTATGACGAAGCCGTGCTTGTCCCTGAGGATCTCGAATTCTCCGTCGGCCTTCTTGATTACGGGATATTCGTGTCCCGCGTTGGAGGCTCTGAGTCTGCCGTTAGTAAGGTCGAGTATTCCCACCCAGGAGGTGACGAACATCTCTTCCTCGTTGTTGGCGCTTATGGTATTGTTGGTCATGGTCAGTATCTCCGCGGGAGACACTCCCAGTTTTGCGTAGCTCTGGATGAGTATCTTGGATATCATCATGAACAGAGCCGCAGGTACGCCCTTGCCCGACACGTCGGCCACGACCAGGCAGAGGTGATCGTCGTCTACGAAGAAAAAGTCGTAGAAGTCTCCTCCCACCTCCCTCGCGGGATCCATCAGAGCGTATATATCTATATCCTTGCGCTCCGGGAAAGGCGGGAATATGCTGGGCAGCATAGCGGACTGTATCCTGTTCGCAAGGTACAGCTCCGTGCCTATACGTTCCTTTTCCGCCGTTATCTTCTGGTTTTCATCGATATATTCCTTCATACGGGTGGTCAGCGAACCGAAGGACTCCGCGAGGACCTGGGTTTCGTCTCCCGTATCTAGATCCCATTTGAAATCGAGATTGTCGCCCTCCATGTTTCCCACCTCCTCGGTGAGCTTCTGTATGGGCTTTACTATCCTGTGGGAAAGGGCTCCCGAAACGGCGACCGCTATTGCCACCGCGGCTATGAACAGAATTATGAGCAGTATAAAGCCCTGACGTATATAGCTTCTCGATTCCGTGTAAGCTTTACTGGTGATGGAGTCTATGTTCTCAACAAGCTTTGCGGTAGGGGTCTCCACCGCTTCCTTGGTAACGAAGACCACCATGGACCATCCTACGGTCTCCATGGGAGCGTAGGCTGCGTAGCAGGGAGCCCCGTCGACGCTAAGAAGCGTGACGCCCGATTCTCCGCCGACCGCCTTCCTGGCCATTTCGGCAAGCTCTCCGTTATCGGACTCCCTGAGGTCGGGAGCATCGGCGACCGCCGCAAGGGACCCTTCGCCGTAGGTGGAGAAGAGCACCTGTCCGCCCCTGTTGAGTATGCAGGCGTTGCCGCTGTCGCCGAGATTTACGCTCTGGATCAGGTCCTCCATGTCGTCGAGATACATACCCGCTCCGGCTACGGCCTTCAGCTTTCCGCCCTGATATACGGGCACTCCGCACATGATACCGAGCCTTGGAGTATGGGCATCCTTAGTGACCGGCGTGAAGTAGGCTTCGCCGCTCTGTGCCGCGCCGATATACCAGGGACGCTCCTTTGCCTCGAGAGGCAAAAGCCTGCCCGACTCGTCGTATTTTTTCGCAGGTATGTAGTCCGCCTGCACCATGAAGCCCGACTCCGTGGCCACGTAAATGGAAGCCATGCTGTCAATGCCCCCGTTCACCGACATTAGAACGTCCTGAACGTTGCCTATGAGGTTCAGCTCCCTGACCACCGCAGGGTCGCCGGGATTCGTATGGGAGGAGTAAAGCACCTGTATGGTCAGTTCTCCGTCCCTGGACGCGTCGGGAAGAGGCACGCTTCTCGCCGGATACAGCCCGGGGTTTGCGTATATTTTCTCCGAAACCGAGGCCACGGTCATGACGGCTCTTTTGAATTCGTTGAAGAGCCCGTCGGCTATCATCGCCTTTTCTCCGGCCATTTCCAGAATGCGGTTCTGGGACTGCTCTATGAGGTACGCCGAAGACTGCTCACCTATGGTCTCGCTCAGGTTCCTGTTGGACGACTCCAGCGTGTTCGAGACCTTCAGCATCATGAAGCCGAAGATGCTGGTCGCAACAAAAAGAAGACTGAGCACCAGCACTACCATGTCGCGCTGTATTTTTCCGCTCAAGGATCTGTTTTTTGACATATTTCCACCTATACTCCTGCACCGGAAATCTCTTCGAGTTTTCCGTACACATACCTGTTCGGATGCCCCGTTTCAAAGTATCCGCTGTTGTCTCCTCCGAAGTACTTTACGAGAAACGCTCCCACCGCCCTGGACCGGGATTCTCCTCCGTAGCAGTGGACCAGCAGGGTGTCCGCCTCTGCGTGTTCCTTCGCAAATTCCAATATCTTTTCCGCCTGTTCGCCGGAAAAAAGCACCGCTCCCTCCACGGGAGCCTCTATATCGTCAAAATACAATGTAAGGACGCCCCTGCAGCATTTACTTTCCCTGAACTCGAAACCGAAACCGCCCGTATGGGTATCCTGTATGGATATGACCGCGTAGCTGTCTGTCCTTTCCGCAAATTCCTCAAGACCCGCGGGATAGTAGTGCTGCATCACGTAATCGAAGGCGTCGTATACCGATTTTACCATTATCCTTTTCAAGATCAGTTCTCCTTAGTAACTTCGTAGGGCCAGTCGAGTATCCCGCCGAATTCCCTTACGTCGCCGTATCCGAGCTCCGCAAGGCTCTGAGCTGCGATCTTGCTTCTCCTGCCCGTTCTGCAGTAAACCAGTATGGTTCTGTTCTTGTCCGGGAGCATGGCTTTGGACTGCTCCTCTATCTTAGTATATGGGATGAGAACGGCTCCCGGAATGTGACCCGCATCGTATTCGTCCTGTTCTCTTACGTCAAGGATGACTATATTCTCTCCGCTGTCCATTATTTCCTTAGCCTCTTCCTGGCTTATCTGCACGTATTCGGTCTTCACAGCATTGTCCTCCGTTTCGCTGTATTCGTCGGCGTCTTCGTTTCCGCAGCCTGCCGCAAGGCAGACACAAAGCAGCGCCAAAACGAGCAGTATCCTCTTTCTCTTCATATCTTCCGCCTCCGGCTACGCCCTGCTTTCCGCAATATCCGCAGCGGTGCATGCTGCAGCGGATACAAGGTCGCCTGTCTTAAGCTCCATCTGGCAGCCGACCCTTCCGGCGCTCACGAAGATCTTTTCGTAAAGCTGCGCCGTCTCGTGAAGAAAGGTGGCAAAAGGCTTTTTCATCCCCACCGGGGAGCAGCCTCCGTGAACGTAGCCCGTAAGGGGCAGGAGCTCCTTTTGTTTTATCATGGCAACGGACTTTTCCGACGCCGCCTTAGCGGCCTTCTTAAGATCCAGTTCCGTGTTTACAGGGATAACGAAGACGTAATATTCTCCGCTCTTTCCCCTGGTGACCAGGGTCTTGAAGACCCTGTCCGGATCCTCGCCCAGTATGCGGGCGATATCCTCTCCGCTCAGGGAAGGATCCGCTTCATAACTGTAGCTTGTATATTCTATGCCCGCCGCGTCCAGAAGGCGCATGGCGTTGGTCTTATCCTTTGCGCTTTTGCCTGTTTTCATTTATTTTTCTGCTTTGAATAAACGATATGCTTTACCTTTAATTTTACCAAAATCGCGCCGCAATTCCAATATTAACAGCCTGCCCGCTCCCTTTTCAAAACAAAAAAACATCCATGCGGCAAAAACGCCGCATGGATGCCCGATCTTCTTTTTCTTTCTGCCCGGGAGCAGGCCTTATTCCCCTCCTATGGCGCACTCGCTGAAGAGTATGCTGGGAGCAACGACGCCGGAAAGGCCCCATTCAAGATCTCGCCCGACTTCCCTTACCTTTTTCATAAGATCGAGGAAGTTATCCGCGATGGTTATGAGGCTTATGCTGCGGCTTCTCCTGCCGTTTTCGACAAGGTATCCCGCGCACTGCAAAGAGAAGTTGCCGGTGACTGCGTCTATGCCTGCGTGAAGTCCCGCAAGGTCGTCTATGACGAGGCCTTCTCCCATTTCAGCCATGAGCTCGTCAAGGCTCTTTTCCCCGGGAACTATATAGCAGTTCTGGGGCGCCACCCCGACGCTCGAGGAATATCCGGCCTTGAAGCCGTTTCCCGTGCTGACCGTGTTCATCTTGGCTGCGGTCTTCGAATTGTGAAGTGCCAGCTCGAACACGCCGCCTTTGACCACTTCCTTTTTTCTCGTGGGGCAGCCTTCGTCATCGTAGTTGTCGGTCTGATACGAATCTTTGCACCTGGGATCGTCTATGACAGTTATCTTATCACTAAAAATCTTCTGTCCCAGCTTATCCCTGAGAGGAGAGATCCCCTTGCTTATGAGATCGCCGCTGTAGAGGTAGCAGAATGCCCCGAAGAGATCGCTCATTGCGTCCTTTTCTATGATGACGGGATAGCTTCCGCTCTTAAAAGACGTGGCGCCCAGTTTATCAAGAGCCTTATCGCAGAGTTTCTTTACGAATTTTTCCCTGTCGAATTCGGATATCTTTTCCACGGCCTTGTAGTCGAAGGAATCCTTTACCTCCCCACCCTCCATGACTGCGCATTCCGCGATGAGGACGTGTATCCTGCTTCTGTCGCTTACGGACAGGCCCTTGGAATTAAGTATCTCTCTCTTTGAAACGATCTCCTCCCATTCGACCTCGTTGACCGATATGACTCTTTTGTCATAGGCGAGTATCCTCTTTTCAAGGTCTGAAAGAAGCTCTTTTACCTCGTCTGCAGAAGGCACGGTGAATACGTGGGGATTGTCCTCTTCCTCTGTCTTTTCCGGTTCCCTTATGAAGACTTCGTCCTCGGAAGTCACGGCCATGGCCTGCTCCTTCATGAGGGAGAGGACCCTGTCCATCTGCTCGTCCGAATTATCTTCAGTCGAATAGTTGGCGAGTTTGCCTTTGTATATGCCTCTTAAAGCCGTGCCCGTAACGCGGGAGGTGACGAAGCTGTCCATCTCCCCCTTGTACCAGGCATACTTCTTCTCTTCTTCTGAGTCCTGATATATCTCGAAACTCTCAAAACCCGTTTCAAGGGCTTTCTTTATCCAAAGCTCTCTATTCATTAGCTGTACCTCCTACGGTTATCGAGGATACGAGTATCGCAGGCTGGCCCACATCGGTGGGTATTGACCCGCTTACGCTTCCGCACATGCCCTGGCCTCTCGAAAGGTTATCCGATACCTTCGTTATGTTCATGAGTATATCTCTTCCGTTTCCTATGAGCGCCGCTCCTTTGACAGGATATGCTATCTTGCCGTCTATGATCATATATCCTTCGTTTACGGCAAAGTTGAACTC
>JAEEGL012278800.1_pt1 | contig 26802 bp, 23 predicted proteins | sample 9134231 | NCBI WGS metagenome assembly JAEEGL01 (sample SAMN16246548, study PRJNA631951) | gut metagenome | biome: gut microbiome; feature: rumen; material: fiber-attached | host: Bos | place: Iran: Karaj | collected 2018-10 | reverse complement strand
TGGATAATGACCACCAGATAACTCCGATACTGCCTTAGCAAGTATCGCAGCTACCTTGTGTATCTTTTTTCCTATAGGTATATATACTTCATACCTTTCTTCTATTAATGGAACTTCAACTATAATAAATACTTTATTCATTAATCATCATCTCCGTTACCTTCTTCTAACAATTTAATAAGTGTTGGATTACCTCTTTCAACAACGTAACCAAACTTATTTCCAATTTCATCATATAAGTCTTTAGTAGTCTTTGTAAGCTTAATTGAGAATTGGTTAGCAATACCATCACCAACCCAAATACCTCTTGTGTTATTTACTGTTGCTCTATACCAATCATCATATTCTACTTTCTTGAACTTGTCAACAGAGTCAATTAATAGGAATGCGTACTTGTCAAGTTCTTTACCTAACTCAAACATTTTTCCAAATAATTTTTTATTTTCTGGAGAAAGTTTAGTTATGAACTTATCAAGTCCTGATATAAAGATAATAGTTGATGGTACACTTGCTATTGAGTTCTTATCAAAGTTTGCATTTTGGAATGCTTCTTGTACACTTTTAACTTCTTCATATATCTTTGTAAATACTTCGTCTAAGTTATTATTAATAAATTCACATTTATCAAGTTTTTCATTTTCAATTAATTCTTCTGTATCAATAGCTATAAATCTTATTTCATTAAGCATATTTATTTCTTTAGCTATTTGATTCAATATTGGCTTTAAGATTGTTATATCTAATGAAGTCAACATTGTAACATAACCTTTTTTTAGGTTAACAGAAGATACTTCCAAACTTTTCTTTTCAATTCCAACTGGTACTTGGTTAAGACCATTAAATGCATCTCTAACATAATCGAATGTAACTCTTTCTGGTAAGATTGGAACTGCTTTAGCTTTAAATGTACTATTTGCTTTCAATGTATCACAAGTACTTCTAATTGTTTCGTTTAATTTTTCTTCTGGTACTATTGATGCTGTTTGGAACTCGTATATACTTCCAAGATTTATAAGACCACGTCCTAAAATATCTGATGGTTTTGTTCCACGTACATTTCCAAGTATTGATGAATAATCACTTTCATCATTTAATCTTAATACAAGTTTTTGTCCAAAGTTTTGAGCAAGTCTATATCTAATCATGTTACTTGCACTTGTAGTGAATAAGAAGAATATTCCATATTTACTTCCTTCACGAGTAAGTTGTAAGATAACATCTTCATAGCTTTGGTAAACTTCATTAAATGCTTCATAGTTGTTGATTATTACAACAAATGTTGGAACTGTATTTCCACTTGATTTAATGTATGTTTGATAATCTCCACTAAAGTCTGAGAATAATTTTTTTCTCTTATCTACTTCACCTTTTAACATCTTAAATAAGTTATTGATTTTTTCTGAATCATTTATATATAAGATATCTCCAACATGTGGTGCTTTTGAGAATATTCTCAATGATTCTGCACCAAACTCTAAGATATAGAAGTTAACTTCTTCAGCTTTATGGTTTGTAATTGTGTTATAAATTATAGCATTAAGCATTTGCTCTTTACCTGAACCAGCAGATCCATATATTATTGTATTTCCATCTGTTGATATTGGTAATGTTAAAATACCTTGTCTTTGGTTAAATGGATCATCGAATTCTCCAATAACTGGTGCTATATTAAATGGTTGATGTACATAATTATATTTTTCTGTTAATTTATCCAAATATATAATAGCTGGTATTTTATCAAGCCATAATTGTTTAATTTCGATATGCTCTTTCTTAGCAATATCTGATAAGTATTTAACAATATTTGTTAATTGCTCACCTTGAGCTGCTACTTTATCAGTTCTTATTTCATCTGATTCTTTTACTACATATCCTATATTATTAACGAAGTTCATTGCTGTATCAATTTTCTTCTTAACTTTTTCTGTTGGGAAGTATGGAGCACCACTCCATGCTGATTGTCCTAAAGCAAAGAATTCGTTATAACCTACTTGTAAGTAGAATCTACCAGTTTGCTTAATCATTGCTGCATCTGGTACTTTAATCATATCATTACTATCTGCTTTATCTTGAACTTTTAAACATATTCTGAACCTAGCATTTGACCAGATTTGATCATTAACTACTCCACTTGGCTTCTGTGTTGCAAGAATCAAGTGAACCCCTAATGAACGTCCAATACGAGCAGCACTTATCAATTGATCCATGAATTCTGGTTGTTGAGCTTTTAACTCGGCAAACTCATCGGAAATAATTAACAAATGTGATACTGGTTCTTTAACCATTTTTTCTTTATAGAATTTCTGATATTTATAAATGTCAATTGTACCTTCATTTAATGCTTGTCTTGCATCATTAAATACTGCTTGACGTCTTCTAAGTTCTGATTGAATTGATACTAAAGATCTGTTCATTTCTAAAGTATCCAAGTTTGTAATAGTTCCTGCAAGGTGTGGTAATTTAACTCCAGTATCTTCATTTTTGAATGCACCAGCAAGACCTCCACCTTTATAGTCGATTAATACAAATGAAACATCATCTGGATGGTAGTTAACTGCAAGTGATAAAACATATGAAATTATGAACTCTGATTTACCTGAACCTGTCATACCTGCGATAAGTCCATGTGGTCCATGTGCTTTTTCATGTATATCTACTTTAAATAACATTCCATGAGAATCAATTCCTACTGGAACTTGTAATGAAGATGTTGGGTTACTCATCTTCCAACGATAATTTGCATTTAATTGTTCAACTTTACCAACACCATACATTTCAAGGAAATCTACAACATTTGGTAAATTATAATTATCTTGAGTAAATTTAATTGGAATATTAGCAACTTTCTTACAACAAGAAGTAAAGTTTCCTTGTGTATAATTATCAATTGTAAATTCTTTTTGTTTATCACTTGTAAGTTCACTTTCAAATACTGCACCATTTTTAGCACTTATACTTAAGAATGTAGTACATTCATTTGGAAGTGTAGATAAGTTTTCATTAAGAACTATAACATTTATTCCAACGTTTTTCTTTAATTTTAAAGCTTTAATAACAACCGGAACATTTTTAGCTATTTTAAAGTTATCTGTAATAATAATGTAATATGGTGAGAATGATTTATAATCTGCTTTATCATCCTCAAATCTTGCTTCTAATGATCTTTCAAGTACTCCACTTATGTCACACATTTCTTCATAAGTAGTAGCAAAAAATCTTAATTGTTTATCATTACTCCAAGCATGTGGTAATATCTTTGCATAATCCCATTCCATTTGTGTCTTATCATCAACAAAGAATATTAATTTAACATCTTCATAACTATGGAAAGTAATTATTTGTAAGATTATTTGTTTTACAAATTCTCTTATTTCATCATTTTTACCAACAATACCTAAAATATATTTTTCTGTTAGTGATAAGTTTATTGGAACATTCTCTAATTCTTTAGATTTATTAACTAAAGTATTTGTAATTTCTTTTAAATCGTCAGTATCCATTGAGAAATGTTCTTCTGGATATTTAATATCAAGTTCAACAGGTCTATTTCCCATACCTAAACGCATATCCAAGAAATCTGAATGTTCAATTTTTCTTTCCCATAACTGTCTATTCTTAGTAAGAATTATTTTTTCACATTCTTCTAATGGAATATAATTCTCTATCAATATTTGTTTTTGTTTTTTCATTATAAGGTCAATTTCGTTTTTCTTACCTTCAACGTATGCCCCATATTTTTCTATTCTTTCTTTTTCATATTTCTTTCTTTTCTTATCTTGATGTCTTCTAGTTAAATATGGCCACAAGAACATTGATAGAAGCATTCCAAATCCCATAACTAATGTTGGAAGGCATTGTTTCCAATCTTTTTCACCGCTTTGGATAGTTTCCAAAGTATTCATTAAACTTAACATTGAACTCATTCCCATTGTAATTTGTGGTCCAATTGTTAATAATGCTGGTGTGTCATCTTCCTGTTGTTTTCCAGGAGGACTATCTATAACCATTTCTTCTTTTTCAATAATCGTTCTAAATCTTGGTGATCTGAAGAAATAATCATTTTCTTCATATACTTCTAGTTCATTATTTTTATCTTCATCAGTTGGTTCAATCGGTACATTTGGTTTATTATATAAACTAAAAATATCTCCGCTATATTTTGCTCTATCAAATGGATTATTAGTAATTATGAAGTTTCCAAGTACTATTATTTTAAGTCCAGTGATAAAGATGATATCACCATGATTCAATTTCTTTGTTCCAAGAACTCTTTCATTGTTTACATATGTTCCAAATTTACTATTTAAATCTGTGATCATCCATGTACCATTATTGAACGTAAGTTTAGCATGTTCTTCTGACACAGTAGGAAGATTAAAGATGATTTTACACAATTGACTTTTACCAATTAATATTTCGCATGAATTTCTAACTTCTATTTGGATATTATTTCTATCATAAACTGGACAACAATACAAAAGTGCTATTTCTTCTTTTTCAATTTGAATATAATGAAAACTGTAGTTTGTTAAAGCTACTTCATTTATTATTCTATCCTCTTCAATGACTTTATTGTCATTGTTACTTTTTAATATCCATTTCCCTTCTTTTTCTTCTATGCTAACAAGTTTTCTTTCATTTCCATTTTTGTCTCGATCTGATACCCAATAAGTACCATCTACAACTAAAGGTAATGTTACAGAATATATTCTTTCTTTTTTAATCAAAGAAACTAACATATTATTTCACCATCTTCCCTAATATCACACTATTTTACTCTAAGAATATAATACCATTTTTGCAAGTGCAAGGCAACAAAAAAAAGTACTTTCTAGTACTCTTTTTAAAGTTTTTCCATTAGGTAATTGTAAATTTTACTATTTGATTCTTTTAATTCTAAATCTTTAATCGAATCTTTAAACTCTTGTTGTGCTTTACTATATGCTTCTTCAAAAGAATTAGCATATCCATTTTCTATTTCAAATCTAAATCCTCTTACTATATCTCCTGAACTTCTAGCAATTAAGCTTTCACCTCTTAAAAATTCAGGTGTCAAAGGATGACAAGTATATAATCTACAGTTTACATCTTTATATCCATCTCTTGTAGCAGTTCCAACATTTGAGTGAATAACAGATAGATATTCTTCTTTTCTGTAAGTATTTCTTACACTTGCTTTTACAACGTGTATTGGAATACTTGCTAATTTATATTCATTAAATACAGGTTTATGGAAAGAAGACATTACTCTTTCTCTTAAATCAATATCATCAGATTTATCATCAAATGGATAAACATCTGAATAAGAATTATTTGAATATTCAACACCATATTGATTGAAATATCTCATACTATAGAATGTTTCTAATTTTGCTTCATAAGATAATTCAACACGAATTCCTTGATTTTCTAAATCTTTTCTATCAAATAAAACTCCTTGGCTGTAATCACATAATAAATTTGTGTCTTTAAGTGAAAATACAGTCTTCATAAACGTTCTATTTTTATCACTTAAGTCTTCTATATTGCACACTTGAATCTGATTATAACTAGTAATTGTAACACTATTTTTATCATCACTTATAACAATATCAAAATCTATACTTCCAGTTTTTCTCACATAAAAAAGAAGTTCGTTGTATAATAATTCTTCAAATTTTGGATTATTAACCATAAGTGGATTCAATTCACCTTTTATGTCTTTAATTGTGCTTCTAAAGAATTCTTTAGTTTCTAATAAATCCTCTGGATTAACACTAGCCATAATCACACACACTCCTCTATTCTATTTAAGTATAACATATTTTTTATATTTGTATATATTTTTTTAATATAAAAAAATCTCTCGACATGAGAGATTTTTATTATTTTTTATTTCTTTCTATATCTATTTTAACAAGTAGACCATTTAAATCTAGTTCTTCACCCTTATTTGCTTTCTCTATTATTTCAGTAGATAAAGTTTCTTGCTTAATCATCTCTATAAAATCTTTAATAGATTCTTTAAACTCATCATTCTTTTCATAATAAAGTTTTATTCTATCAACAATATCAAAATCCTTATTTTTTCTCATTTGTTGTACTTTACTAATAAGTTCTCTTGCTATTCCTTCATTAATTAATTCTTTTGTTAATGTTGTATCTAATATTATGAAGTTACCTAAAGAACTAGCTGCATTAAATCCTTCTTTAGAATTAATTCTAATATCAACCATTTCTTGATTTAAAGTATATTCTTTATCAAGTTTTATTGTTATTTCTTCACCATTAGAAAGTTTAATTATTTCATCTTGACTCAAATTATTTAATGCTTCACTTAATTGTTTAATGTTGCTGCCAAAGATTGGTCCACAAACTTTAAAGTTTGGTTTAATAGAGAATGTCATGTAAAGGCTTAAATCTTTTACATATTTAATCTCTTTAACATTTAATTCTTCATATATTAAATCTTCTAAATCTTTAGTATTTTTCTTAACTTTATTATCAAGTATTACTTCACTTATAGGTTGTCTAACTTTAATCTTAGCTTCTTCTCTAGCATTTCTTCCAAGAGATATTAAATCACGTACAAGATCCATTTTTGTTTCTATTTTTTCATCAACTAAATTCTTATCAAATTTAGGATAATCTGTTAAATGAACTGATTTTTCATTAGTTAATGATGTATATATTTCTTCACTTACAAATGGTACGAATGGAGCGATTAATTTACACAATCCACATAATACTTCATAAGTAGTTTGATATACAGCTTTTTTACTTGTGTCAAGTTTACTTCCCCAGAATCTTCTTCTATTTCTTCTAATATACCAGTTTGATAAGTCTTCATTGACAAAATTACTAATTATCTTAACTGCTTTATTAGGATCATAAACATCCATAGATTGTGTTACATCACGAACTACTTTATTGTATTTAGATATTAACCATCTATCTATATCTTCTAAATCTTTATACTCTACTTTAAATTTTCTTGGATCCACTTTATCTGTATTAGCATACATTTCAAAGAATGTATAAGTATTTTTTAATGTATTAAAGAATTTAGATTGTACTTCTTTTACTCCATCTTCATCAAATTTTAATGGTGTCCATACTGGGCTTGCAGAAAGTATATACCATCTAACTGGATCTGCTCCATACTTTTCGATAAGTCCAAATGGAGATACAGAGTTACCTTTTGACTTATGCATTTTTTGTCCATATTTATCTAGTATTAAGTCATTAACTAATACATTTTTATATGGTGATTTTCCCATTACAAATGTAGATATTACTATTAATGAATAGAACCATCCACGAGTTTGATCAATTCCTTCACAGATGAAATCTGCTGGGAATTGTGATTCAAATAATTCTTTATTTTCAAATGGATAATGATATTGAGCAAAAGGCATTGCACCTGAATCAAACCAACAATCCATAACTTCTTTTACACGTGTCATATTTTTTCCACATTTAGGACACTTTATATGTACATCATCCACAAATGGTCTATGTAATTCAATTGACTCATCTATTTTTTCCACTGCTTTTGTTACTAATTCAGAACGTGATCCGATCATTTCATCATGTCCACATTCACATCTCCATAATGGAATTGGTGTACCCCAATATCTATTTCTTGAAATAGCCCAGTCATTTAGATTTTCAAGCCAGTTTCCAAAACGTTTTTCACCAACATAATCTGGGAACCATTTTACTTTGTTATTCTCTTTTACTATCTTATCTTTTAAATCAGTAACTTTAATATAAATACTTGGTTTAGAATAGTAAACAAGTGGTGTATGGCATCTCCAACAATGTGGATAATTATGTTCCATTTTTTGTTTCTTAAATAATTTATCTTCACTTGATAAATATTTGATAATATCAAGTTCTAATTCTTTTTCAACAACTAAACGACCTTTCCATGGTCCATCTGTAAAGCATCCATTTTCATCAACTGGATTTAGTACTGGTAAATTATATTTTAAACCTACTTCGTAGTCATCTTGACCAAAAGCTGGTGCGATATGAACTATTCCAGTACCATCTTCCATAGTTACATAATCAGCACATACTATATAGAAAGCTTTTTTATTAACTTTAAGAATTGGTAAAAATTGGTCATATTCAATTCCTTCAAGGTCTTTTCCTATGTACTCTTCTACTACTTCATAATCACTTCCAAGTACTTTATCAGCAAGTGCTTTTGCAACTATAAAGTTATATCCTTTTGACAAACATTTTACATATTTTTCTTTTGGATTTACACATGCTGCTACATTTGAAAGTAATGTCCAAGGTGTTGTTGTCCATACTAATAAATATGTATTTTCTTGTTTCTTTAACTTAAATGGAACTGTTACTGTGTTTACACTAACCATTTCATATCCTTGAGCAACTTCATGAGATGCTAAACCAGTTCCACATCTAGGACAATATGGAAGTATTTTTAATCCATCATATATTAATCCAGCATCAAAAAACTTCTTTAATATCCACCATTCTGTTTCAATATAAGAATTATCATAAGTAATGTAAGGATGTTCCAAATCAATGAATTGTCCCATTAAATCTGTAAATTCTCTAAATGATTTTTCATTTTTCCAAACGCTTTCACGACATTTTTCATTGAATTCTTTTATTCCATATTTTTCAATATCAGTTTTTCCATTAAATCCAAGTTCTTTTTCAACTTGTACTTCAACTGGAAGTCCATGTGTATCCCAACCAACTTTACGAAGTACTTTATTTCCTTGCATTGTTTTATATTTACAGAATACATCTTTTAATAATTTTGAAAGCATATGATGAATTCCAGGCATACCATTAGCAGTAGCTGGTCCATCATAGAAAACAAAGTTTTTTGAATCTTTTCTATTTTGAATTGTTTTATCTAAAATATTCATTTTAGCCCAATTCATACTTATTTCTTTTTCAACTTCATTATTATTCATCTTTTTTAATTCTTTAAACATATTATCACCCTCTTATTTATTGTTATATGACATTCTTTTTACTCTCTTGTAAGTATTATTACTTTCATTTCTATTTTGTTTTATTACTTTATTTTCATTAGTAATAGCATTTTTACCAGATATTTCTGGTGCTACTAATCTATATCCTGTAATTGTACTACCTAAATATCTAAAGCCTTTTATTTTCACCTTTATTCCTCCCAATAAAAAAACACGGAAATATTCTAAAGGACGAATATACCGTGTTACCACCTTTTTTCATAGTAAAAACTATGCACTCATTAACTATAACGCGTTACCGTTTTTATCTTATCCATAAAAAGCATCAAAAGTGATCTTAATTAAATATTACCTACAAGTTCTCACCAAACACTTGCTCTCTTAAGGACTTAATTTAATTACGTCTTCATCAATTGCTTTCAATATAAATGCAATTATATTACAAATGAAATTAACTTTCAACATTTTTTTTAGATTTAATTAATTTTCTAACATTTATTTCTTCTTTTTTTGGTTCATATTTTAATAATTTATCGTATAGATTATTCAATGATCTATTTTCAATAGTATCATCAATTGTTACTGCTTCTATTGATTTACATCTACTATAAAAATCTCTTATAAATTTAAATTTATAACCATTTTCTTCTTTAGTTAACTTTAAATTAGATCCCTCAGTTGAAAAGAATGTTTCTCCACCATATGAGAAGAATAATCTATCTATTACATCATATAGACCTTCATCTTTTTTATCTACAAAAAAATCTTCATAGAACCAAAAATCTTTATCATCTTTATCATATAGTAAATCTATACTCAAAAAACCTAAATCTGATTTATGAAAGATCATATGTTTTCCATTATCTTCTAAATCAACAATATCCTTATTATTCTTTTCATCTTTAATCTTATTATATATAACCATAAACCCTCCTCTATTTTTCTTCACTAATAGATACTAATCTATAACCTCCATTATCTATAGTGAACTTATAAACATAAGACTTAAAATCATCCATATTTAATTTATTAAAATCAGTTCCTACTATAGGACTATCTTTAGTTAATAGTGAATGATAATTAAATACTATGTTGCCATCTAAATTAGTAGAATAATCTACATAAAATGCTTTTTCGTATAAAAATAATTCGTTTTCAAGAACTAAAGACTTTTCATACTTGTTTTTAATTCCACCATTTGTAAAATCAAATCCACCACATTTATTATTTACTTTTACTAAATAATTATCACCAGAAAATTTAATAGATAAATAATTATTCTTTGTTGTAAATGATTTATCTTCGTAATTAACTTTACCAAATAATTCATTTATTTTATTTGCTACTTCATCTTTAGTAAATGTTTTTTCTAAATTACAATTAATTGCATTTTCATTATTCATCAAATTAATTATTGCTAAATAAATATAGTAATCAGAATTAAAGGGTGTTCCTTTATAGTACATATCAAAGAATTCTTCTCCATAGTTGTTTTCTACGAATTCAAAACTATATTTCTCATAGATAAGTCTATAGTCATCTGTTTTCTCTTTAGTTTCTGGATAATCATCACCTAAATGAGCATTTTCTTCTTTATATGAGACATCTATATCATCCAAGTTTTGGCTATTCCAGTTGTTATAAGTAAAATAATAAAATACTGCATATACTATTCCAACAACTACTACCGCCTTAATAAATCCTTTTCCAACTCCATTACTCATATTTATCACCATTTAAATTATAATAGATATTTCAAAAAAAAGAAAGAATCTATTTAATCAAACAAAATCTTTCTTACTTTGTCATACAAAAATGGTTTTAATTCTTCTATAGGTAATGGTCTATTCATAGTAATTGATGTAAATGCTACTGATGAAGTCAATTCAACTATCATAGAAAATGTTATTTCTGGATTACTTATAGGTACATTATTCTCTTTAATTCCTTTTTCAAATGCTTCTAAAACTCCTACTTTAGATTTATCCACTATACTTGTTAATTTATCTCCAAAAACACCTAAAGATAAGTTTTTAGATATAAATTCTAAAAGAGATTTATCTCTTATAAATTCATCAATTATAAAATCTATCATGTTAATAACACGTTCAGTAAAATCAGTTATATTTTTCTCATCAACATATTTTAAAGCAGCTTTAAATAATTGATCACTTTTTTCAGTAATCAAATATTCTTGTAAATCATCTTTATCTTTAAAATATAAATAAAATGTTCCTTTAGCAATACCTGCTCTATCTACTATTTGCTGAATTGAAGTATTTTTAATTCCATTTTCAGTGAATAAATAGAAACTAGCATCTAGTATTTTTCTAAGTTTTTCTTCTTTGTTTTCTTCTACTTTAGTCTTTATTTCAGTCATAAAACCACTTCCACAACATACATTTTATATATGGAATGACCAAAAGTCAATTATTTTTTAAAAAATATTGACTTCTAGTCATTTTTGGAGTACTATAACCATTGTACTCAAAAAAGAAAGGAAGATAATATGAGAAAACTAGGAGATTTTATTTGTAGTCATAAATGGTTAATAGTTATTATTTCTTTAATATTATTAATACCTTCTATAATTGGTTATTTTTTGACAAAAGTAAACTATAACATTTTAGTATATTTACCAAAAGATATAGAAACTTTAAAAGGTCAAAATATTCTTGCAGAAGATTTTCACATGGGAGCCTTTTCAATTACAATAGTTGAAAATATGGCTAACCAAGATTTAATAAAACTTGAAGAAAAGTTTAGAAATATTGATGGTGTTACAAATGTAATAAGTATTAACGATTTAACTGGTACATCATTACCTGTTGAAATATTACCAAATGAAATAAGGGATAAAGTTGCTAAAGATAATACAAAACTGGTCTTAGTAACATTTGAAAATACAACAAGTGATGAAAGAACTTTGGATGCAGTTCAAGAAATGAGAGATATTACTGATTCATCAGTTAGAATTGGTGGTATGAGTGCGATGGTTCTTGATACTAAAGAATTATTCAATAGTCAAATGCTTCTATATATTATAGTAGCAATAATCTGTTGTATTATAGTTCTTATCATTTCACTTGATTCTTACATAGTACCTTTCTTGTTACTTCTAAATATTGGGGTTGCAATTATATATAACATGGGAACTAATATTTTATTAGGAAACATATGTTACATTACAAAAGCAATTGCAGCAGTATTACAATTAGGAGTTACTACTGACTTCTCAATATTCTTATATCATAAATATGAAGCTGCTAAGAAAGTAGAAAAGAATAAAGAAAAAGCTATGAGTAATGCTATATGTGAAACAACTACATCTGTATTAGGAAGTTCACTAACAACAATAGCAGGTTTCTTAGCACTATGTACTATGCAATTAACTCTTGGAGTTGATATAGGAATAGTAATGGCTAAAGGAGTTCTATTTGGACTTATATGTGTAATAGTACTATTTCCTGCTCTATTATTAGTATTCGATAGCCAAATAGAAAGAACAAAACATAAAAACTTACTTCCAGAATTTAAACATATTAAAAACTTTGTTACAAAACATTACATAATAATTTTTATAGTTTTCTTAATTCTTTTAGTACCAGCATTTTTAGCACAAAGAAAAACACCAGTATATTATAAACTTGATACATCAATACCAGATACATATGGATATACAATGGCTACTAATGAATTAAAAGATAAATATAATATGATGACACAATCAATGATCTTAGTAACAAAAGCAACACCAGATTATAAAATAAATCAAATGGTTGATGAAATAAAACAATTAGATGGAATAAGCACTGTCTTATCACCTTCTGTTATATCAAGTATGGGAATACCTGATTTAGTTATTCCAGAAAATATAAAGAATATATATCAAACAAGTAAATATCAAATGATAATTGTAAGTTCAACATATGAAATAGCTACTGATGAATTAAATGAACAAATTGGAAAGATTAATGAAATCGTAGATAAATATGATAATAATGCTATTGTTGCAGGTGAAGGTCCTTTAATGAAAGATTTAGTTAATACTACTGATATTGATTTAAAGAATGTTAACTATACTTCTATTGGAGTAATATTTGTAATAATGCTATTAACACTTAAATCATTATCTTTACCTGTTCTATTAGTATCAGCAATTGAATTTGCTATATTTATCAATATGGGAGTTCCTTACTTTACTGGAACAGAAATACCATTCATTGCATCAATTGTAATTGGAACAATTCAATTAGGTGCAACTATTGACTATGCAATTTTATTAACCACTAAATATCTTGATGAAAGAAAAAATGGAAAAGATAAAAAACAAGCAGTTAAAAATGCACTTGATTCCTCTATATCATCAATAATAGTAAGTGGTATGTGTTTCTTTGGAGCTACATTTGGAGTTGGTGTCGTATCAACAATCGACATGATTGGTTCTTTATGTACTCTAATGGCACGTGGAGCTATTATAAGTATGATGGTCGTTATATTAGTACTACCAAGTATATTAATAATATTTGATAAAACAATTACTAAAACAACTTTGGGATTTAAGAAAGGAAGGATATAATGAAAAATTTTATTAAAAGAACAATGGCTATTGGAGTTATAGCAGGTTTAATTCTTGAAGCATTTCCAGTATGGGCTTTATCTAAAGATGAAACAATATATGCTAAATTAGATACTGATGGTGATGTAAGTAAAGTTATCGTATCAGAACATCTTGAAAATACTAAAGAAAAAGAAACTAAAGATAGAACTAAATTAGAAAATATTGAAAATGTTAATGGTAATGAAAAACATACACTTGATAATGGTAAACTTATTTGGGAAAGTAATGGAAAAGATATTTACTATCAAGGTATAACTAGAGATCAATTACCTGTAACATTAAAGATAGCATATTATTTAAATGGTTCTAAATCTACAATAGCTAATATGTTAGGTAAAAAAGGAACAGTTAAAATAGTATTAAAATATTCTAATAATGATAAACATACAGTTAATGTAAATGGTAAAAATGAAACTTTATATACTCCATTTGTAGTTGCTACTACTACTATTATTCCAAATACAACAAATAAAAATATTAAAGTTACAAATGGTAAAGTTATTACTAATGGAACAAATAGTGTCGTTGTAGCACTTTCTACTCCAGGGTTATATGAAAGTTTAGAAATAGATAAATTAAAAGAAATGGATACTGTAGAAATAACATATGATACAGATAAATTTGAATTAAATTCTATTTATTCAGTTGCTACTCCAAAAATAATTGAAGAAAGTGACTTAGATATGTTAGATAATATTGATAGCATTTATGGTTCAATTAATGCTTTAGTTAATTCAAGTAAAAAATTAAAAAATGGAAGTGGACAATTATTACAAGGAGCTAATCAATTAAAAAGTGGTGTAAATAAATTAGTTGAAGGTATTCATAAAGCTTATACAGGAAGTAATACAATAACTAACCTTGTAAGTAATTCTTTAACTAAGTTAAAAAATGATAATTCTGAAGCAATTGATAATGATACTTTAGAATATATAAAACAAAGTGCAATTAATGGTTCAAAAGATGCTGCTATCGAAGGTGCAAAACAAGCAGTAAATGCTAAATTTACTGATGCCTATAAAACTTCTATTGGAAATCAAGCAGTATCAGGATTACAAACAAATGAAACATACAATACTTTAAAAACTCAAAAAACTCAATTAGAACAAGCTGGTATACCTAGTCTAGTTCAAGTATGTACTCAAGAGACTATTCCTGATCAATATCTTGAAACATGTCAAAATAATAAAGAGTATATAGCTAAGTATCCTACTCTAGTTCAAATGATTACATTAATGGAAGAAACTGCAAGAAATACTGCAATTAATACGGCTTATCAAACTGCATTATCTACTGCAGAACAAACTGCAGCAAGTATTTCTGAAAATGTTGCTGGTAAAGTAAGTGTAAACGTTGCAAAACAAGTTGCAAATAATGCTAAAGAACAAGCTAAAAAAACTACAACAGAATCACTTACTCCACTTCTAAATGGTTTAAAACAATTAACAAGTGGATTAAAACAAATCGATTCAAATATGAGTTTATTGAAAAATGGAACACAAACTTTAAAAGATGGAATATCTGCTTTAGATAATGGAATATCTCAATTTAATTCACAAGGAATAGATAAGATATCAAATCTAGTAAATGGTGATTTAAAATCAATTGAAGGCAAAGTAAAAGCACTTGGTAAATTAAGTGCTAATTATGGAACATTCGATGATAAAGAAGACAATACTGAAGGATCATCTAAGATAATTATGGTTGTTGATGCTGTTAAAGCAAATGATGAAGTTATTATCAAAAATGAAAAAATATCAGAAGAAAGTGAAAGTCTTTGGGACAAAATAAAAGGATTATTTAAATAATCCTTTTTTATTGTTTTACTAATTCAGAATAACTTGGAGAATAAGCATCTGTTGCAGTTAATGATAATTTGTTACCATCTACTTTAAATTTATAATTTTTTGATTGTTCCCAAGTACTCAATTTAATAGTTACTACATCATCTTTGATTTCATAAGTACCATTACCCTTAATTCCAAAGTCATTTGAATACTCTACTTCTCCTTCACTTTTAAATACAAAAGTAGTTTCGATTTGATTATCAGGTGAATCTCCATCAGTTAAACCTTTCCAAGTTCCTTCAAGTTCATTTGAACTTCCACATGCAGTTAGTAATACAACTGAAATAATTAAAGTAAATACTAGTAAATATTTTTTCATATATATTCCTCCTACAAAAAGTATATATCTAAAATAGTTTAAAGTCTACTTCTTTTTCCCAAGAAGTATCTCTACCAAAATGACCATATGCTGCTAAATCATAATAAATTGGCTTTTTTAAATCTAATTCATCGATTATATTTTGTACTCTAAAATCAAAATTATCATCGATGTATTTTTTTATTTTTTCTAATTTAACTTTTTCAGTACCAAATGTATCTATTGTAATTGATATAGGATTACTGTATCCAATAACATAAGATACTTGTATTTGACATATATCTGCTAGATTATGTGCTACTACATTTTTACAAACATATCTTGCATAATATGCTGCACTTCTATCGACTTTTGATGGATCTTTACTACTGAAGCATCCCCCTCCAACTGGAGACATTCCTCCATAACTATCTACTACTATTTTTCTTCCAGTAGTTCCTGAATCTCCAAACGATCCTCCTACTACAAAACTACCACTAGCATTTACATAAAATCCAGTTTCCTTATCAATATACTTTTTAGGTATAGTTTTTAAGATAACATTGTTAATAATATCAACTCTTAAATCGTCTAAATCAATATTCTTTTTATGTTGAGTTGCTACTACAACATTAGTTACTCTTTTAGGTTTTCCATCTTGATATTCAACAGTTACTTGACTCTTTCCATCAGGAAGTAAATAATTATGTCCATTCTTTCTATATTTAGATAAATTCATACAAATCTTATTAGCAAGCATTATAGGAAGTGGCATTAACTCTTCTGTATCACGACAAGCATAACCAAACATAATACCTTGATCTCCTGCCATTGTTTCCTCTTTATTTACTTTTTCACTTATTTCTGAAGACTGATTAGACACTTTTACTAAAACATTATATTTTTCTTTGTATCCAATATCTTTAAGAACCCATTTTGCTATCTTTTCATAATCTAATTTTGCTTTAGTAGTTGCTTCTCCATAAATTAAAATTAAATCATCTTTAATAGTAGCTTCTACTGCCATTCTACTATTCTTATCTTCTTTTAGAGCAGTATCTAAAATTTTATCTGCAATTTTATCACAGATTTTGTCTGGATGACCTTCTGTCACCGCTTCACTTGTAAAATATTTAATCATAAAAAAACTCCTTTTCTAGATTATCAAGGAGTTAAAAACGAAATTAATTATCGTCATTAGCAGAACCACCTTACATAAGCAGGTTGGTATGAGTTCACAGAGCTAATTCTCTCCCTCATTCTTGATAATCTATTCAAATTATATTACATTTTATTTTTTTAATCAATATGATTTATTTCTTTGCATTTACTTTAGCAAGTCCAAGAATTTTTGGCTTTTCTACAGGTCTATATTGATAGAATTTCTTTTTTCTTTGAATTTCTTGCATAAATTCAACTACTACTGGACTCTTATTTGGAAGACTTTTTACATTATTAAAATAAACATTTCCAAACTTAATCATTCCATTTTTATATAAATCTCTAGCATACATAAGTTTAACTAAATCTGTCTCTTCACGTGTTAATCCAAATTCTTCACATGCTGTTTCTAAATCGATATTAAGTCTGATTGCATAAGAAATTAATTCTTGATAATTTCTAAGTCCATAATTATCATTTTCTTTACTATAAAATACTTCATCATGATAATTTTTACTTACATTATTTCTTCTTGGTGAGCCATTTCTTATCGTATCATTCTTTATTACGTTTCTTTTTTCAACCATTTTACTCCTCCTAAGTAATTCACATCTATATATAATAACTTATTTTATTCAAGAAATCAATCAATTTTTATCATCATATTCTTCTAAGAAACTTTTATATTTTCCATCTTTTTTTGTACCAAGAATACAATTTAAATTAACGTTGTCTAATGCTTTAAAAATATTAAAATCTACATTCTTATTAACAAGTCTAAGATTCTTAATTAATTCTTTCATTTCTTTTCTTTTACTTAAGTTTTCACTAGAATTTTCTGTTTCGCTTGTAAACTTACAAGCACAATTTAGAAATATTAATTCATTATAATTCTTCCATGAAATAATAGATTCTTCTTTAACTAAATAAAGAGGTCTTATTAATTCCAAGCCTTCAAAATTATCACTATGTAATTTTGGCATCATTGTTTTTATTTCTGAACCATAGAACATTGATAAAAGGGTTGTCTCTATTACATCATCAAAATGATGTCCAAGAGCTATTTTATTGCATCCTAACTCTTTAGCTTTGCTATATAGAAATCCTCTTCTCATACGGGCACACATATAACAAGCCATCTTTAAATCAAATTTAGTATTAGCAACATCAAAAATATCACTATTAAACATTTCTATAGGAATATTAAGTACTTTAGCATTCTCTATTATAAGTTCTCTATTTTTTTCGTTATATCCAGGATCCATAACTACATAATGGGCATCAAAGTGAATCTTTCCATGACGAGTTAATTCTTGAATACACTTGGCAAGTAAAAATGAATCTTTTCCTCCACTAATACAAACCATAATATTATCATTTTCTTTAATAAGTTCATAATCAATTACTGCTTTAACAAACTTACTCCATATATCTTTTCGATATTTTTTAATAATACTTTTTTCTATTTCTCTATATCTTTCCATACTACATACCTTTCTAAATAAAAAGACATTTATTTTTTAAATGTCTAATTAATCAGTTACCATTTTAGTTCCACAATATTCACATACTATTTTATCACTAGTAGGTGCATTACAATAAGGACATCTTTGAGGTATATTTATTTCTTTATGTTTTTCATCATATTGTCTTTTCATATCATTAGTATAATTATCTGCTGCTTGTTCAACTACACTTCCAGCAGCATTACCTACAGCCCTTCCAAATTCACCTGATGCTCTATGAACCATAGTATTAATCATATTATCAAATAATCCCACAATAACATACTCCCTCTTGATTAATTAATCTTCTATTTAAAGTTTAATATAGAAAGTTCTATCCAATCAAGTAAAACATATATTAAATGTGTAAAGTATCAATCATAATTACATCCAATATCTTTATGATTTAAATCCTTATAAATGGAATATGTCAAGCACTTTAGTCCACCTGCACATAACTTGGAATCTTCACAATTTTGACATTCATCTGGAATTCTTTCTTTCCTCAATTTATTTAATATATCACTATTTTTATATAAATCAAGCATATTTTCTTTTAATAAATTTCCAACTACAATAGGCATTCTTCGACATGGAACTAAATCACCATTTTCCATTACTGTAAGAAGAGATATTCCTGCTGTACAAGTATATGGTAAAGAATTAATCTTCTGATACTGTAATGCTCTATACATAGAAACATTAGTCTTACTATCAATTTTTTTTAGTCTAATTCTTTCTTTTACCATAATATTTAAATAATCTTGTGTCTCTTCTAAATTCATAATAAAGTTTGGATCATATTCTCCAATAGGAATAAATCTATCAGACCATACATTATCAACTTTATTCTTTATAGCAAACTTAACTACTTTAGGGAACTCTTTATAATTCAATTTAGTAGCAGTAAAAGATAAAGAAACAAATATATTATATTTTTTTAAGCATTTAACTGCATTTTTTACTTTTTTATAAACACCATTACCTCTTATAAAATCATTGGTTTTTTTACCACCTTCAAGACTTACTTGAACATACTCTGGATTATATTCACTTATTCTTTTTGCTATACTATCATCAATTAAAGTTCCATTAGTAAGAATAGAAAAACTATATAAATCTTTATCTTTTTTAAATTCATCAAGTATTTTAAAAAAGAAAGGACAACATAATGGTTCTCCACCAGTTAGATTTATGTGACCTTTGACTTTTAATTTTTTTAATAATTCTCTATATTGATCTAATATTTTAATTAAATCATCATACTTTAATTGAATATATTTATGGTTCTCTTGGTAACAATGTTTACATTTTAAATTACACACTTCACTTAAGTGCCATTGAAGAATAAATCTTTTTACCAAGATCCACCTCCACCACATGAAGAGCAACCTCCACCTCCACCTCCACAAGAAGAACATCCTCCACCTCCACAGGAAGAACATCCTCCACCTGATGATGAACTAGTAGTACTACTCATACTATCTAATACACCACTATCTAAATATGGATAATCACTAATATTAGGAATAACTCTATTAATCTTTTCTAAATATTTTTTAGAAACACCTAAGGCATAAGCATATGCAATTACTTTAGAACAATCATTTAAATTATTACTATTCATAGATTTAATTTCATCATCAGTTGTTCTTTTTAAATAGTCTCTATAAGAATCAACTTCATCATAAATAACTTCGCCATAACTATTTCTTCTTTTCATTAAGAGTGTAAATATAAAAGTTAATATAATTAATACAAATGATACTGCATATAAATAATATAAACTTACTTCCAAGTCATTAAAACCTGAATAACCAAGGAACCACATAAATATAGAAACAGATAAATAGATACTTGCTTTAAACATATTTTTATATGAATTATTATCTTCTATTTTTTCTTCTAATTCATCTCTAAGATTCTTATTTAAATCTTTAATAACATCATATACTTTTAAAGTAGCTAAATCTATTTCATCACCATCTTTAAATAAATAATCATATACTATTTTTTGATTAGATGATAATTTTAAATTATTTGATTTAAGATTTGTAAGTATAATTGTATTATCTTTTTCCTCTATATTTAATGCTTTATAATTAGCTAATTCAATAATTGTTGCAATTAATAACTTATTACCTGTACTCTGTTTATAAATGTATCCAATTGATGCAGCATCATAATTTTCAACATGGAAGTTTCCACTCTTAGCTTCATTCTTGAAATCTTTTCCAAATCTAAACCATTTAATTAGTACTTTTATAAAAATAATAACTATTACAATAATACAAAATACTGATCCATTATTATAAGTACTAACAGTGTCTTTAAAATAACCATCTGGTAAAACTATATCAATTGTTAATGAACTATTTAAAGTAATGTCATTAGGTACTCTAACATATAATTTTTTCCCATCAACACTATATTGAATGTTATCTGTAATATCATTTTTTCTATATTTATCTGTAAAGAATTTAATATCACCATCAATTTCTTTAGGCATAGTAACTTCTATAGTTGCATTATTAATAGTTGTTTTCCAGTAATCTCCAAAAACGTGATAAATGAATTCATCATTAGATTCATATGGATCATTTCCCATATTATATTTATATTTTATAGTATAAGTTTTTTCACCTATTGGTAATGTCTTATTTTCATCACCTATTTTAATTTTTTCTTTTCCATTTTCTGTTGTTATAGTAAAGTTATCATTTGGTACATCTATTTCATCTAATTCAAATCTTCTAGAAATAGTTTTTCCATCTTTTCCAGTATACTTTAACCAGTATGGTAATGTTCTAAATATTCCATAATTTCCTTCTTGTGTAAAATTAACTACTATAGTTTCTTCAATAGATGCTACATTATCTGAACTAACATCTATTTTTACATCATAAGATGAAATAGAAAAGCTACTATCACTTTTATATTCAAAATTATCTGTAGTAGTAAATATAGATATAATAGAAATCATAAGTATAAAAAAACATATTCCTAAGACAACATTAGTTTTTAATTTGTATTTTTCTATTCTTGTTTTATTTTTAGTAACAGCTTTATAAATTATAAATAATAAAAGAAATACCCCTGTAGTTAATAATGCAGATATTAATATATCCATATATAACCTCCTATTTATTCAATAAACATTCTAAATACTTCATATCGTTATTATAAGTTACTTTAATATTATCATAATTTCCTTTAATAAGTCTAATTTTATAATTATCTTTTTCCATTAATTCACAATCATCTGTAACATCATTATCTTTATACTTTTCATGACACTTAAGAAGTATATTTCTATCAAAGCATTGTGGTGTTTGAATAATCCAAGTATTTGATCTTTTTGTTGTTTCAATAACTATATCATTATCATCTGTAACTTTAATCGTATCTTTTGATTTAACTCCTATAGTAGAACCTTTAAAACATTTCATACTATCAATACATGCATCAATATAATCATTCTTAATCATTGGTCTTGCTGCATCATGAATAATAACTATATCACTATCAGTACTTTTAAGAGCATTATATACAGATTCTTTTCTAGATGATCCTCCAATTACTATTTTAAGATTTTTATTTATTTTATAGTTATAAAGAAATGACTTAAACTTATCTATTTCATTTTCTTTAATAACTAAAATAATATCATTAATTTTATTATTACTACTAAACATTAAAACAGAATAAATAAATATTGGTATATTATTTAAAAGTAATAAATTCTTATTAATGCCTTTTCCATATCTTGTACTATTACCTGCTGCTAAAATAATTCCTGTTATTTTCATTTTACTTCTCCATTATTTTTTTACTGATAATTCATAACTAATATCGATATATTTATATATAAAACTATTATCAACACTATTATCAAGTCTAATAGTTATCCAACTCTTTTTATTCATATGATATCCAGGATAAATTTTCTTATTATCGATAATATCAAAAGTCTTATCTTTATAATACATTAAGTCAATAACCATAATAATATTATCTGTTAAGCCTCCTACTCTATCTTCTTTAACAGATAATATAGCAGCATACCATTTATTATTTTTTTTATTTCTAAAAATACCACTATCTGGAGTTTTTTCCCATAAATATTCAATAGAATCATGATACTTATTATTAATATAATTAATTACTTCTATAACTTGATTATTATAATTTAAATCAATATAAGTACAATTATCTAAAAAAGAATTAATGACTTCATCATAACTATTTTTTATTGTACCAATAAACTCACCAGAAGTATTAACATCAACATTAGTAAATTCTTCATCAAATTCATTATCCATTACATAACTAGTAATATCTTCATTAATTATCTTAATAACTACTTTAAAATTATCATCAATAATATCTTTTTGATATATATAATTATTATCTTCTTTAATAAATCCAAAACTTATTAAAGAATCATATTTTAATTTTCTATTCAATGAATTAAGATTAATCTTTTTCATATTTTTCTCCTAGAAATATTATAACATAAATAAAAATGGCCTAAGCCATTTTATATTCTACTTTATTATTAAATAAATCTGTATAATCATCCATCATTGAAAAAGTATTCATACTTCCTACTTTAATAGCAAAATCAAAAGTATATGGATTCTTTACACTATCTAAATAGTTTACAAAATACCAATTTTCATAAGATGAATCAGTTAAAACAGGCATTCTTTTAAAACCATAATACTCATATAATACTTCTAATACAATAAATCTAGTTAATTTATCATTCTTTAATTCTTCTATAAATTCTTCAAAAGAACAATCAACACCAAATATCTCTTTATATTCATCTTTCATATTTATCTTTAATTCAATATTTACATATTTTTCTTTAACAACAGGATATAAATTAACACCTTTAAATACTTTATCTAAATTATTCATAAACAACTCTCCCAAAATCATAAATATATTTTTTATTACCATTTTTAATTATATAAATTCCATTAAGGTCTTTATTAAGATCATCTACTATCGTATGAAAAATAATATCATTATCTATAGTTTTAAATGTACTATCGCTAATTCTTTTAATATGTCTTTTAGAACCATATTTTTCTACTTCATCGATGTATCTATTTAAATCTACTAATGCTTCTTCATATTTACTATCCATATCATAATATGAATTATCTACATTATCATAATCATAGAATTCAATATGATTTCTACTTATTGATAAACTTCTCTTTTTAGTCATAATAAGATGTGATATTCTAAAACTACAATCTTCAAATATTGTTTTTAAATCTTCAGTCTTATAAGATAATAATTTATCTTTATAATACTTAAAGAAATTCTTTACCATTGAATTATTAGATATAACATTTTCATCATCTACTTCCAACAGTTTTTCATTCGTATAAAAAGAACCCCCAAAATAATTATTAAGTTTGTTTGTATTTTTTACTTCCATGTAATAATTAATGCACATATAATTACCTCCTTCATTTATAAACCCATTATATAGAAGCTAATTTTTAAATAAAATACCATTGGTCAAGCATTGTATATTTACAACTTTATTGACATAAAAAAGATTGTTCTTTTTGAACAATCTTATTATTTATAAATGTATCCTGAAACTGGTTCTAAGTAATCACTATCACTTGTTACAAGTTGTAGATTAGTTTTATTATATTTATCTCTATTTAAGTCATAGCTGTCATACCAACCTGATTCTGCTCTATAGATTTCTCCAGTATCTGGATCTTTTACTCTATCGTATGATAATGTAGCATCACTATTTTTTTGGCTTGTTACGTCATAAGATTTTTGTCTATTATTCCATGCTGCATTATATGAATCATATGCTGCTTGAACTTTTTTATTAGCATCTCTTGCAGCTTGACCTTGAGCAATACTTGCTTCTTGAGTAGCCTTCAAGAATGCATCAGTAAATGTTATTGATTTTAAACAATTTGTTAAAATTGGTTCCCAGTTAATGAAATCATCTTCAGCACTTGATACTCCAGATACTTCATATACAAGACGTGGTGTTACATCAATTCCACTTATTTTTTGAATATAAGCAGGTGGCATTACACTTGCTGTAAATAATCCTTGCCCTTTTAATTCCTCACCAGTACTTAGAGGTACTGTAAAGTTAAGTCTTAATATTTTCTCATCCTGTCCTCCACCATTATATTGTGGATTAGCACTATCAAGTAATTTTAAATTATATAAAACTGGGAATTGATGATTATTAATATTTCCATAATATTGAGAACCATATGTTCCATAAATGAATCCTACATGATCCATAAATGATTGATAGAATCCTAAAGTACTTAATGATTTTAATGCTGTACTAAAAGCAAACATTTGATAGTCTCTATCACCAGAATTAGCATATAAACTATTAAATATATTTTTTGCTTGAGAACTTGCAAGGAATGGTTCCATCTTTAAATACATAAATATTTGATATCTATTATCATTAGGATTATAAGCTCTTAAACCAAAATGAATTAAATCACCAACAGTTTCTACTTTCCATCCTTTAGGTATTTGCATACTGAAAACGTCATTGCTTACTGTTTCATATTGAATTGTTTTAGTCTCTGCTGCTTTCACATTTATATTAGTTTTAGCAGTAGGTGGTGAAGGATTATTTCCTCCAGAATTACCAGATTCAGGTGTTCCAGAACTAGAACTTCCTAATCCTCCTGCTAATACTATTATTAGAATTATTATTCCTATTAATAATACTCCTCCCAAAATAGATAAAGATATTATTAACCCCTTATGACTACTTTTTCCTTCATATCCACAATTAGGACATGCTATTCCATCTAAATGTTCAGTTCCACATTCTTTGCAAATTATTTTTTCTGGAAGTTTAGTTCCACACTTAGAGCAAAACTTTAAACCTTCATCATTTTTTTCTTTACAATTTGGACACTCTACTTTACTTTTCTTCATAACTATCACAATCTACTTGTTTATCATAGTATATTTTATAATGTGTTTTTTCAAGTTTATACCTTTCTTTAAAAGATTTTACATAGTTACCACTATTAAAATCAAATGATAAAGAACTACTATCACTTAATATGAATTGATAAGATAATTCATTATCAACAGCAATTTCTTCACTTTTTCCAATTACTTTCATATCTGCTACTACTTTGTAAGCATTTTCTTTGTAATCTGTAATATCATAGCAGAACATTCCAGCTACAGTAAATTTTCTTGCTATAACTTTTTCTATTTTGTCATGATTATCTCTTAATTTATCAATTTTCTCATCATGGAAATCAATTTCTTCTTTTTCTTCTTTATTTCCACATCCAACAAATATTACAGAAATGAATAGCAATAATATTAGCAATTTTTTCATTACTTCACCTCAAATGATTTTAATATTGCCTTTAATGCTGTATGTGCATCATCATTTCTTTCTACTAATTCTTTAGTTGTAAACGTCCATACTGAATTATTAATTATAATTGAGTATCTATTATCTTCAACTTTCTTTCCACTTATTAGATATGTAAATTTAATATGATCATATGTCTTTCCAAAGAATTCAACTTTATCAACACTTGATGATTCAAATCCATCATATTTAGTAAATTCTCCTTTTAAATATGCATATACAGTATCAATATTACTTATATTTTCATAGTTATAGATATATACATATGGAATACTATCTCCTTTAACAAATATGTAATATCCATCCTCTTCTGCACTAAAACTACATGTACGTGGGTATTTTAAAGAAAATTTATTATTACCATATTCATTTAATTCATCATCTTCTATTGGTTCTGGTACATCATTTCCTCCTGGATTTCCTCCACTACCACCTTCAGTGTTCTCTTTTCCACCGCCACTACATAATGCAATTATTAAGACAACTGAAATAACTATTAAAAGTACAAGTGTAATTATAAGTCCAACTACTAACCCCTTATTAGATTTTAATTTTGCACTACAATTTGGACAAAATTTAGCCTCACTACTGACAGGCTTTCCACAATTTTTGCAATATATCATTGCCATAAGTATCACCTCTTACTATCATTATATACAATAGTATTAAATATTCAAAGAAAAAAAAATTTAAAAAAACTACTTATTTTTTTAAGTAATTTTCCACAATTCTGTCAATTTCATTTTTTAATTTAACTGGTTTTATTATCTTAATCATATCTAAATTTCTAAGTATGTATCTTTTAAATCCTTCCAAATCTTTATTTGTTTTTAAGTAAAAATTATTGTTATCATATTTCTTAATAGTTGAACTATCTCCAAATAAATCTACAACATTATCAAGTAATATATTATTACATATTATTTCTATATCTTCTCCAATAGATCCAAACATAGATACTGTAGAACTTATAAAACTATCTAT
>JAEEGL011293124.1_pt1 | contig 26802 bp, 14 predicted proteins | sample 9134231 | NCBI WGS metagenome assembly JAEEGL01 (sample SAMN16246548, study PRJNA631951) | gut metagenome | biome: gut microbiome; feature: rumen; material: fiber-attached | host: Bos | place: Iran: Karaj | collected 2018-10 | reverse complement strand
GCTGATAATTTTGGCATTTTCCTGTCTTTGGGACTTGGAAAACCGGAGCGGCTATCAGGGTATAAGCAGATAAGATATTCGTTACATGTTTCACCTAATGTGAGGCTGATAATTGAGCTGAACGCTACGGAAGACACGGTATTGATATGTGAAGAATTGGAAGTGGAAGGAGTGAATGATTATCATGGCAAAAAAGATAACTGGTATATCCCATGATCTTATTATACATCCGGGTGAGACGATAGGGGATATTCTCGTTGAAAGAGGGATTTCCCAAGCAGAGCTTGCCACAATAACCGGGGTATCTCCCGCATATGTATGCAATGTGATCTCCGGTAAAAAGGGCATATCTGCAAAGTTTGCTGTCGCATTGGAATACGCCCTGGGGATTTCAAAGTCGTTTTGGATAAATCTTCAGGCCAATTATGATGCAGAACTTGCAGAAGCAAATGCACAGAATTCGATCACGGATGAGGAGAGAACTGCCAGAACGGGTTTAGATGAAGTTGTAAAGCACCTGAGACATGAAGAGATAATTCCTGCCCGTGAATCAATTGATGATTCTATCATTTCACTGAGAAAAGCACTTCGTATCAGTAATCTGGCTAATCTTAAGGCTGTTATCCCGGAAGGCGCTTTCAGAATGTCATCCAAGACAGCTATTGATCCATACGTGATCGGAGCGTGGATTAGACTTTGCCAGATCGCGGGTGAAAATCATAGTGTCAGGAATTCTTTTGACCTGTCTAAAATCGACGAACTGGTAGAGAGAGCCAAGGAGGTCATGTGTCATTCAGACGATGTCCACTCAAGTCTCAGAAACTTGTTCCGTGACTATGGAATAGATTTTTCCATAGCTAGGAATTTCAGGGGTGCACCGATCCAGGGATATATATCCAAAAAAGGAGATGAGACCTATCAGATGGTTTTGACGATTAGAGGATCATATGCGGATATTTTCTGGTTTTCCCTTTTCCATGAACTGGGGCATATTGTGAATGGTGACGCCGGCGGAGCGGGGAATTTCATCGATTATAACAAAAATGTCGAAATCGAGGAAAAAGCTGATCTGTTTGCAAGTTCTCGTCTTATTGATCAGAAGAAATACGAAAGCTTTGTGAATGCAGGTGATTTCAGGCTACAGACCATCAAAAAATTTGCCGCCGGACAGCATATTATGCCTTATATCGTCATAGGCCGACTCCAAAGGGAAGGTCTATTGGATTATGATCGTTACAGCTCGGAAAAAATACGTTATAAATGGGCATAAAAAAGGTATTTTACAGAGATTTACCAATTGAGGAAAATGCCCCTGAATGCTATAATAAATCGTGGTATGCCCATTTTTGAAAGCATTAGGGGAAAATGAAATGGCAGATTGGATAATCATAGTTGATGACGACTCTGTAAACCTGAAAATGGCGGGCCGGATTCTCAGTGAATACGGCATGAGAGTGACCGCATTAAAATCAGGATCCGCATTCTTAAAATACGTACGTGAGAACGGTACTCCCGACATCGTACTTCTCGATATCCGTATGCCCGAGATGGACGGCTTCGAGACCCTGACCCAGTTCAGGATGCTCGAGTCCGACCTTGGGCTTATAGAGACCCCCGTCGTGTTCCTTACCGCAGATGAGGATAAGGACAGCGAGATGCGCGGATTCAGGATGGGTGTCTCTGACTTTATCCACAAACCCTTCGATCCCGACATCCTCATTCAGAGGATCGTCAATATCATCGCATCCAGCAAGAAACTTCAGAGCGTCGAGCAGAAGGCCGCACATGACCTTCTCACCGGCTTCTACAACAAGGAGGCCACAAGGGACAAACTCTCCATTATGTGCTCCAGAAAGTCGGGAGCGCTTCTTATGATCGACCTTGACTCGTTCAAGCTAGTCAATGACATCTACGGTCATGACATGGGCGACAAGGTTTTGATCTCTTTTGCAAATATCATGAAGGATCTCTCCGAACCCAACGGCACATGCGGCCGTATCGGAGGAGACGAGTTCATGATGTTCTATGCGGGACTCCAGGATGAGAGCGGAGTCGCAGACTTTGCTTCCAAGCTTAATTCAAGACTTCTCGAATCGGCATATGAACTGATGGGCGAGGATATGCACATACCCTTAGGCGCATCGGTCGGTGCCGTATTTGTGCCCGAGCAGGGAACCGATTTTGAGAACCTTTTCAACATGGCCGACCAGGCCCTTTATATCGTAAAAGACAACGGAAAGCATGGCTATTTCGTAAACCGCGGCGGAAGGACCTCTTCCGAGACGGATTCCGGTTCGGATATCGACCTCAAGACGATGTCCAAGCTCCTCGAAGAGCGCGGTGCCGCAACCAATGTTATGTGGCTCGGTCAGGACGAGTTCGGAAGTGTTTACAGATACATGATGCGTATCCTTGAACGTTACGGTATCTATGCCCACAAAGCTCTCTTTACCATACGCAGAAGGTCCGAGGATATTTCTGATGAGATCAAGGACAAGATGGCCGATGCCCTCAGGGAAGTCATCCAGTCGAACCTTCGTAACTCCGACATCATGGTCCGTGTCGGTATGGACAGATTCTTCCTTTTGCTCCCCGAGCTTACTCCCGAGCATGTTGAGAGAGTAACAGCCAGGATCAAGGGTGCATGGTCCAAGATGAAGTTTAAGGATGACGCGGATGTCATCTGTGAATATGAATCCATTTCTCCTTCCGGCGATAAGGTTAAGTCCGCTTCAGACATCGATGCGGAGCACATAGTCATCGTTGATGATGACGGAACGAACCTTATGGTTGCGGAACGCATCATCAGAAAAGAAGGCATGGAGGTCAAGTGTCTTAAGTCCGGCAGGGAACTTCTTGAGTATATGTCCTCCAATTATGCCGACCTTATCCTTCTCGACATTAAGATGCCCGAGATGGACGGATTCGAAACCATGCAGAAGCTGTCCACGATGGGTGGAAGGGCGTCCAAGGTTCCTGTAATCTTCCTTACCGCAAGCGATGACAATGATACCGAAGCCAAGGGCTTCTCACTCGGTGCGATGGACTTCATACGTAAGCCCTTCATCCCCGAGATCCTGATCATGAGAGTCAAGCATGCGATCCGTCTTATCAGGCTTCAGAACAGGCTCAGGACCGAGGTCAACGAAGAGGTCAGGAAGAACGAAGAACTTTCGATCCACATCATCCAGGCTCTTGCCGCCGCAGTCGATGCGAAGGATATCTACACGAGCGGTCACTCCGAGAGAGTTGCGAAGTATTCGAGGATGATAGCCGAGGAGATAGGATACGACGAGAATGCCTGCAACAATATCTACATCATGGGCCTTCTCCACGATGTAGGCAAGATCGGCATCTCAGATGAGATCATCAACAAGAAGGGTTCACTTACGGATGCTGAATACGAGATCATCAAGACCCACACGACCAAGGGTGCGAACATTCTCGATTCGATCCCCGAGATGCCCGGCCTCAGAACCGGAGCCAAGTGGCACCACGAACGTTATGACGGAACCGGTTATCCCGACGGTCTTAAGGGTAAGGATATTCCCGAAGAAGCAAGGATCATCGCAGTTGCGGATTCCTATGATGCGATGACAAGCCGCAGAAGCTACCGTGATGCACTTCCGCAGGATGCGGTAAGAAGCGAACTTGAAAAGGGAAGCGGAACACAGTTCGATCCCAGGTTCGCACAGATAATGATCGAGAAGATAGACGCTGACACTGATTACCGCATGAGGGAGGAATAATACCGTGGACCGAAAAAACGTCCAAAATGAGACGTACAAGCAGTCTCATCTGATAATACTGATCGTATATACGATCATGAGCCTTGTGCTCTTAGTTGAATCGTTCATCATGGACTGGGAAAAATGGGCTGTCATGCTCGTTGTAGCCGTACTTATCACCTCCTGGTTCATGCATATCAGAAGCATACTCAGGGACCGCGACAGACTGTGGCTATATTCCTGCCTGATGATGGTCACGTACTTCTTTTACGGAGTGCATCTGACAAGTACATTCGATATGGCTCTTGTCATGTGCGTGGTCATAGCGATCTACACGATGACCGGAGAAAAGCCTCTGGTCCGTCTCTGCCAGATCTTCTACATGGTCACCCTCGGATTCGATCTTGTCACTATGATCTCACAGGGTGAAGAAGTCACGGCACTTCTTGTCACAAGATCACTTCTCCATATCGGAATGATCATCCTCGCCGGCTGGGTCGCATGCAGGATCATTGATAAATGGACCAAGGTCATCGGTTCTTCCAGCCAGGAGATACAGACTCTCAAAGAGCAGACAGACCGTCTGAACAACTTCCTCGCAAATGTTTCCCACGAGATCCGTACACCCGTCAATGCGGTTATGGGTCTTTCTTCCGTCCTCGAAAAGGAAACACTTCCCGAAAACATCGAAGATAATATAAAAGCCATTTCAAATGCGGGTCACAGGGTTGCCGAGCAGATCGGTGACATCCTTGATTTCACCGAGATCGATATGCACAGGCTTTCCGTGAGCAACGAGCCTTATATGATCGACTCGGTTGTTAATGACCTCCTTTCACAGCTTTCGCATATTGATCAGAATGACCTCGACCTTGTCATCGACCTCGATGCATCCGTTCCCGCGGAGCTTCGCGGTGACGGCGAGAAGATCCGTAAGATCCTCATGCACCTTATAAGCAACGGCTTCAAATACACCAAAGAAGGCGGTGTATATGTAAGGATTTATTCCGTTCCCAGAGAGTACGGTATCAACCTTCTTCTCGAGGTTAAGGATACCGGTATCGGAATGACAGCTTTTGAGATCGAGCACATCTATGACAAGTTCTATCAGTCCGATTCCAGCAAGACCAGAAGCGTAGGCGGTCTCGGAATCGGAATTCCCATCGTCAACGGTTTCGTCACCGCGATGAACGGCTTCATGGACATTTCTTCAAAGCGCGGTATCGGAACAACTGTAAAAGTAAGTATTCCTCAGTCGGTTGAGGATAATTCAAAGTGTATGTCCGTAAGGAACAGGGAGAGTGTAGCCGTCGGCGGATTCCTCGGATTCATGACCACGGGCAATATCGGTGTCAGGGAATTCTACATGGATATGATCTCCAACATCGTTGCGGGTCTGTATGTTCCCTTCCACCGTATCCAGTCAAAGTCCGAGCTTGAAAAGCTCCTTGTCGCTTCGCATATAAGCCACCTGTTCATCGGAACCGGTGAGTATCTTGAAAACAGGGAGTATATCGAGGAACTCTCCAAGACCATTAAGGTTGCGATCATTCTTGACCGTAACAAGATCATTGATTCAGGCAACAAGATCACGCAGATCCCCAAGCCTTTCTATGGTGTTCAGATCGCTAACTTCCTGAATCAGACCATTGATGACGAGCTCGTCGAAGGACATGAGAAGATGATGTGTCCCGGCGTCAAGGTTCTTGTCGTTGACGATGAGCCCATGAACCTTCTCGTTGCAAGAGGTATCTTCGAATCTTACGGAATGATCGTTGATACCGTACACAGCGGAGAAGCATCGATTGCGAAGTGTGCCGGCGAAGATTACGATATCGTCTTCATGGATCACATGATGCCCGAGATGGACGGTGTCGAGGCTATGAAGAGACTCCGTGTACAGGCATCGCACATGAGGAAGGATATCTGTGTTGTCGCCCTTACCGCAAATGCGATCAGCTCTGCAAGAGAGATGTTCATGTCGGAAGGCTTCGACGGATTTGTTCCCAAGCCCATCGAGCTTCCCGAACTCGAAAGAGTTCTCAAGCATGTTCTTCCCAAGGCTGCAGTCAAGTTCGTTATGGATGACGGCAGCGGAAGAAGCATAGGCGGAAAGAAGGAGCCTATTGCAAAGATCGAAAGTTCAGAGAAGGCGAAGAAGGCTGAAGTAAAGGCAGAGGCAAAGTCCGAGACTAAGTCCGAGGCTAAGTCTGATTCCGGGAAGACTGAAGCTCCGAAAGCAGAAACTCCCGCTTCGGATTCTGCTTCTTCGGAAGGAACTTCCTCAGGCCCTGAATTTGCACCTCTTGACGCAATAGGTGTTGAGACCGCATCGGGTCTTGCTTATTGCGGAGGGGATTCGGAATTCTACAAGGAGCTCCTTGTCGAGTATGCGGGTGATCCCGAAGCCAAACTCGATGAACTTACAAAGTACCATGACAGCAAAAACTGGAAGGATTATTCGATCAAGGTTCATGCGATAAAGAGCACCTCCAAGATGATCGGTGCGATGGACCTTTCTTCACTTGCACTTTTCCTTGAGGAAGCTTCCAAGGAATGCGATGAAGAGAAGATTGAAAGCAAGCACAAGGGACTTATGGATACTTACGGAAAACTCATAAGGACCATCTATAGCACATACGGTGCGGGAAGCGATGCTTCGGACGGACCGGATGATGGTGTGCTGGAATTTGGACCGAAGGGTGGTGACTTATGATGGAAGAAAAGAACAGACGCTTTTCCGATAAATACTCCGATTCTAAGGGTGAGTTCCTGGGAAGGTTATTCCTTATACTTACCATTGCTTCGCTTTTATTCGTCGGAATTGTCCTTATAATAGACATTTACCATTCAAAGTCGCTCTGGGAGATCATAATCAAGACCATTGCACTCTGCGTTGAGGTCTTCATCTTTTTCATGGTCAGATTCCTGGCAAAGCTCTTCAAGACCGAGAATGAGAAAGCACATGAGAAGACCCGCGAGATCGAGGCAATGAGCCGTTCGAAGTCCAGATTCTTCTCCAACATGAGCCATGAGATCCGTACTCCCATCAATACGATCATCGGTCTCAACGAAATGATCCTCAGGGAAGACATCTCACCCGAGGTCGAGGATGATGCGAGAAATATAAGGTCCGCATCCGGTATGCTCCTTTCGCTGATCAATGACGTCCTCGATATGTCGAAGATCGAGTCGGGAAATATGGCTCTTGTTCCCGTTACATACAGCACCGGCGATATGCTCTCTGAGATCGTCGGAATGATCTGGGGAAGGGCTAATGCGAAGGGCCTTAAGTTTACGATCGATGTAGATCCCGAGATCCCCGCACAGCTTTTCGCGGACGAAGTCAGAATCAAACAGATCCTTATAAATCTTCTCAACAACGCGGTCAAGTATACCCAGCAGGGAAGAGTTTCGCTTGCGATCCAGTCAAGGCGTCTCGATTCCGGTAAGGTGCTTGTCATCTACACCGTCGAGGATACCGGTATGGGTATCAAGAAGGAGAGCATCCCCTATCTCTTCGATGCTTTCAGACGTGAGGACGAGAGCAGGAACCGTTACATCGAAGGTACGGGCCTCGGACTTTCAATAGTCAAGCAGCTTGTAGACCTTATGGGCGGTAACATCACCGTAAACAGTATCTATACCAAGGGTTCTACATTCATCGTATCCATCGAGCAGGAGATCGCCGATGAAAGTGCACTCGGTGATTTCAAGATATCCAGGCAGCAGATCAAGAGCAGGACGGAAAGCTATAAGCCCCAGTTCGAAGCTCCCGATGCGCATGTCCTCATCGTTGATGACAATACCGCAAACCTCATGGTGGAAAAGAAACTTCTCCGTTCCACCAGGGTCAGTGTTGACACCGCAGAGAGCGGAAAGGAAGCACTTGAGCTTACCCTCATCAATCACTATGATGCGATCTTCATGGATCATATGATGCCCGAGATGGACGGTATCGAAACCCTAAAGCAGATCAGGGAACAGTCCGGCGGAAGATGCGTCGGTACTCCCGTCGTTGTTCTTACCGCTAATGTAGGAAGCGAGAATCAGGCGCTTTACAAGAATGCCGGATTTGATGCATATCTCGTAAAGCCCGTTGACGGACAGATGCTTGAGCGTACCCTTATGTCCATTCTTCCCAAGAGTATGGTATCCGCTGATTCGTCGGCATATGCAGGCTCTGATGCGGAAGGCATCGTAAAGAGAGGAAGAAGGAGGGTTCCCCTTCTTATCACAACTGACTCCGTATCCGATCTTCCCGATGAAGTGGTAGACCAGATGGAGATTCCTATCCTTCCCTACAAGGTTCATACAGATCACGGTGTGTTCTATGACGGAATGGAAACGGACGGTGATGCCATCACCAGATACATGGACAATGACATCAATGCCCTGGCAAAGAGTGAATCTCCCAGCGTTGATGAGTATGAGGCCTTTTTTGCCGACAGGCTCTATGAAGCACAGCACATACTTCATATCACGATCGCCAAGAATGCCAGTGAAGGTTACAAGAATGCGACCGAGGCATCAAGGGCATTCTATAACGTCAATGTTATCGAGGCAGGTCACCTTTCGAGCGGTTCCGGTCTCATCGTTATGAAGCTCAAGGAAGCCGTTGATTCGGGCATCACCAATCCCGAGCAGCTTTCCGCTATTGTTGATGAACTCAGGAAGAAGGTTGTTACGACCTTCATCGTTGACAGTACCGAATACATCCACCGTAACGGCAGGATGTCCGACAGAGCTTACAGACTCTGTAATGCATTCATGGTCCATCCCATGCTCCGCCTTAAAAAGAGTACGATGGATGTCGGAGCCATTATGGTGGGAAGCTACGAGAGAGTTGCGGATACATACATAAAGCGTATCTTAAGACATCCCGAGACGATCGATACAGATGTTCTTTTCATCACCTATGTCGGACTCAGGCTTGAAGAGGCTGAGAAGATAAGGGACAAGGCACTCGCAAGGGTTCCTTTTAAGAAAGTATATCTTCAGAAGGCATCACCCGCCATCGCTTCTAACAGCGGTAACGGCACCTTCGGTCTGATATTTGCAAGGAAGTAGTCATGAATCTTAAAGAACTTGAAATAGGCAAGACCGCGACCGTCAAGACAGTCGGCGGAAGCGGTGCACTGAGGCAGCACTTCCTCGATATGGGACTTATCCCGGGAAGTGATGTCACGGTAATAAAGTATGCTCCGATGGGCGATCCGATAGAGCTTATGATATCGGGCTACGAGCTTACGATAAGGCTTGCCGATGCACAGCAGATAGAGATTGAAAATGTCCGCAAGGCATCCGATGCATCTGAGGAATCTGTCAGGAAAACCCATGTGAAGGATATCCCCCACCCCAATATCGGTGAGGAAGCGGACACTCATGACTTCCAGATAGAGCATAAAGGCAAGAAGGTAAATACAGGAAAGCTTACCTTCGCACTTGTAGGTAATCAGAACTGTGGCAAGACCACACTCTTTAATCAGCTGACAGGCTCCAACCAGCATGTCGGCAATTTTCCCGGAGTTACTGTAGACAGAAAAAGCGGATCAATAAAGGGATATCCCGATACCGAGGTCGTTGACCTTCCCGGTATCTATTCGATGTCCCCTTATTCGAGTGAGGAGATCGTATCGAGACAGTTCATCCTTGATGAAAAACCCACCGCGATAATCAATATAGTCGACGCTACGAATATAGAAAGAAACCTGTATCTTACGATGCAGCTTCTTGAACTCGATATCCCGATGGTAATTGCCCTCAACATGATGGATGAGATGGCGGGAAACGGCGGCTCGGTCAAGATAAACCTTTTCGAGCAGCTGATCGAGATTCCCGTTGTTCCCATTTCCGCAGCCAAGAATCAGGGTATCGACGAGCTTATAAGACATGCGATACATATCGCGAAATATGATGAGAAGCCCGGACGCAGGGATTTCTGCGACAAGGATGATCACGGCGGTGCCGTACACCGTGCGATCCATGCGGTCATGAGTATGATCGAGGACCATGCGGAAAGTGCGGGGGTTCCCGTTAGATTCGCCGCAAGCAAGATCATAGAGGGTGACCCTCTCATCGCAAAAGCACTCGGCCTTCACAGCAAGGACAGGGAAGCACTCGAGAGTATTGTTTCCCGTATGGAAGAAGAGCGCGGACTCGATGCGGCTGCCGCTATGGCTGATATGAGATTTGCTTTTATCAGAAAGCTTTGTGACAGGGCTGTCATAAAACCCAAGGAGAGCAAAGAGCACGCACGAAGCAGGAAGATGGATGCTTTCTTTACAGGAAAGTGGACCGCTATCCCTGCATTCATCGTGATAATGACTCTGGTCTTCTGGCTGACCTTCGGAGTGATCGGTGCATTTCTTCAGGGACTTCTCGAGATGGGGATCGAATTCATCACGGGAAGAGTCGATGCACTTCTTACCGCACTGGACATTGCTCCTTCGATACACTCACTGGTTATAGATGCGATCTTTACGGGAGTCGGTTCGGTCCTGAGCTTCCTTCCGATAATCGTTGTTCTGTACTTTTTCCTGTCGATGCTCGAAGACAGCGGATATATGGCAAGGGTTGCGTTCTTTATGGACAAACTCTTGAGAAGACTCGGACTTTCCGGAAGAAGTATCGTACCCATGCTGATCGGTTTCGGATGTTCGGTCCCCGCTCTTATGAGTACGAGAACGCTTCCCTCCGACAGGGACAGAAAACTCACTCAGCTCCTTATTCCTTTTATGAGCTGCAGCGCGAAGATGCCGATCTATGCATTCTTTGTTGCGGCGTTCTTCCCTAAGTACGGTGCTCTTGTCATGGCAGGTCTTTACTTTACCGGCATTATCGTTGCCATACTTGTTGCACACATCGCAAAGCATACGGTGTTCAAGGGTGAAGCGGTTCCTTTCGTAATGGAACTTCCCAACTACAGGATGCCCGGACTTAAGAATGTACTGATGCTCATGTGGGACAAAGCCAAGGATTTCCTGCAGAGGGCATTCACCGTTATCTTTATCGGAACGATAGTTGTCTGGTTCCTTCAGACATTTGATCTTTCGTTTAACATGGTCGCGGATTCCGAGGACAGCATTCTTGCACTTCTTGCGGGACTGATCTCACCTCTCTTTGCCCCGCTGGGATTCGGAAACTGGAAGATGGTTACATCACTCATCTCCGGATTCCTTGCCAAGGAAAGTGTTGTTTCAATGCTTACGATCCTTTACGGAGGAATGGACGGACTGCGTGTTTCGATGGATTCGCTCACGGCATTTGTATTCCTGATCTACTGTCTGCTCTACACTCCCTGCGTTGCCGCTATCGCGACGGTCAGAAGGGAAGCGGGAAGACGTGCGGCACTTAAGATGGTCGTGTTCCAGTGTGTAGTGGCATGGATCGTGGCATTTCTCATAAGATTAGTAGGACTGGCAATTTGGAGGTAAATATGAGCTGGAAAGACAGAGTTGCGGTATCTGATGACATTCGCTTTATCGGAGCGGACGATACAGAGATAGAGATATTTGAAAGCCAGTATCCCGTCGAGGGGATTTCTTATAATTCATACATCATAATGGATGAGAAGATTGCCATTATGGATACGGTTGATAAGAGAGGCACCGATGCATTTTTTGCTAACCTTTCAGCTGAACTTGGCGATAAGAGGCCTTCCTATCTGATCATTCAGCATATGGAACCCGATCATGCGGCTAACATAGGTAAGCTCGCAGATATGTATCCCGAGATGAAGCTTGTCGGATCAATGCAGACCTCACAGATGCTTCCCAAATATTTCGAGGGAGATTATTCCGGAAGGTTTGAGATCGTAAAGGAGAATGACACCCTTTCACTGGGCAAGCATACACTTCAGTTCATTATGGCTCCCATGGTTCACTGGCCCGAGGTTATGGTGACATATGAACAGACAGAGAAGGTTCTTTTTTCCGCGGACGGATTCGGAACCTTCGGAGCACTTGCAAATGATGAGGAATGGATCGCAGACGCAAGCCATTATTATTTCAATATAGTCGGAAAGTATGGTGCACAGGTTCAGGCTCTTCTTAAGAAGGCATCGGGACTTGATATAAATGTGATCGCGCCGTTGCACGGACCTGTCCATAAGGATGACATCGCATTCGTGGTTTCCACCTATGACACCTGGAGCAGCTATAAGCCTTCGAAAGAGGGAATCTTTATTCCCTATGCATCGATCCACGGAAATACCAAGGCGGCGGTTCTTGAGTTTGCTAAGAAGCTTGAGGATGCGGGTGAGACTGTCAAGACAATGGATCTTACCGAAGAGGATGTTTCCGAAGCGGTTGAGCAGGCATTCCTTTATGACAGAATGATCGTGGCAGCATGTACTTATGACGGAGAGATCTTTCCTCCGATGAACGATCTTCTTCACCATCTGAAGATCAAGAACTTCCGGAACAGGAAAGTCGGAATCATCGAGAACGGTTCATGGGCACCCATCGCAGGCAAGAAGATGAAAGAGTACTTCGAGTCCATGAAGGATATCACAATTGCCGAGCCGATCGTTTCCATAAAAGGTGTAAAGAAGGCATCCGATGATGAGAGTTTCTCTGCACTTGCACAGGTTATGAAGAAATAAAGAAGTATAGTGATAAAAATATTCCCGCCGTATCGGTATACGGCGGGATTGTTGTATGATTATCAATCATTATTTGGTTTTGTTTTTTGCGATACTGTCTTAGAAACTAGTCCGATCAGTTTGGCTATGGCCTCAATGGCAAATGCAATCAACAGGGAGATTGTGAATACTATAGGAACACATATGATGATCAGATGAACTTTCTGGGCAAAGTATTCATAACGATCATTAACGATTCCGTAGACATACAGATCCACCGCATAGGAAACGATAAAAGCTGCAAAAGTAAGTTTTGATAATTTGCCGATGGCAGATCTTAACAGATCAGGCAGTCTGTTAAAGTTGATAGATTTGAAAAACAGAAAAATGAGAGTGGCCAGTAACAGATTCTGCCATCCTCTCCAATCTGCCCAGGGACCGATTATCTGTGCGTAAGGCTTGCTTCTCCAAATGTTGTACGCTCCGCAGAATAACAGTGATATGGAAAGTGAGGCAAATAGGATCAGGGTTTTTACGGCGGAGAATTTTCTGTTTTCCGTTTTTTCACGGATGTATCCGCCTAAGAAGTAATAAGTTAACGGAAAAATCATTTCCCACCAATCAGGGAAAAGCTTATCCCACTGCTTTGTCATGGTAGGATGCAGAAAAGCACCGGGAGTTAAATAGCTGAATGAATTAAAAACGGAAGGAACGACTGTCAGAAGGAGCAGAACAATTATCAGGGATCTTTTTGCTTTGTCGTCGGGAAGATTCTTCCAGAGCAGATTCAGAAAAGGCATCATAAGGAAGAGCCCGAAATACATACTCATATACCATGTATAATCCTTAAAGCCCAAGATCTCATTTATGACCCCTCGGAGATTATATGAGTTATTTTGGACGAAAACATAAAAAGCTATCTTAAACAGAACACACAGAGTATAGACACCGTATATGTTTAAAAGTTTTTTATAATGTATTTTTATCTGTTTGGTATCAAATGCCGGATCATCCTTCCATTTTGTAATGAAAAGAAAACCGGTGATCATTATGAACAATGATACCGATGTTTCACTGATAGTTCGTGCGAAAACAGCAAAATATACCGGGGCACTGTCGATGCCCGCATTGTAATAATCTGTATGATCCAAAAAATGGAGTATAAGTACCAGGATAAAAGCAATTATCCTGATAATGTCCGCTGAAGTATCTCTTTTTATGGGATTGTGATCTTTTAAATCGGTCATTGCGAATATGTCCTCTGACGCTTTATTATACCATTTAATTTTCGGAATCTGTCATTTGCAGTTCCAACAAACATCTGTTCGAAGGTTAATTGAAATACCCTTATGAAAATGATAAACTGATTGGTATGGAATTCAAACTTCACTCAGAATACAAACCTACAGGTGATCAGCCGCAGGCGATTAAAGAGCTTGTTGACGGATTCAAGTCCGGAAATCAGTTCGAGACACTGCTCGGCGCAACGGGTTCGGGTAAGACCTTCACGATGGCCAATGTCATTGCGGCACTGAACAAACCCACACTGATCATCTCTCATAATAAAACACTCGCAGGACAGCTTTACGGTGAGATGAAGGAATTCTTCCCCGAAAATGCCGTAGAGTATTTTGTCTCCTATTACGATTATTATCAGCCCGAGGCATATGTTCCCCAGTCGGATACATACATCGCCAAGGATTCATCCATAAACGATGAGATAGATAAGCTCCGTCTTTCCGCGACCGCATCCCTCGCTGAGCGTAAGGATGTTATTGTTGTCGCATCCGTTTCATGCATCTACGGTCTGGGTTCACCCGACGAATATAAGGGCATGATCCTTTCCCTTCGTCCGGGCCAGTGCATCGACCGCGATGAGGTTGCCAAGTCCCTTATCGCGATGCAGTATGAAAGGAATGAGCTGGAAAAGAAACCCGGACTTTTCAGGATCAACGGAGACATCCTCGAATACTATCCCGCACAGGGCGGGGATTATCTCGTTCGTATCGAATGGTTCGGAGATGAGATCGAAAGGATCCTTGAGGTGGATCCTCTCAATTCACGTCCCATTGCTTCTCTTGAACATATCGCGGTATTCCCTGCATCGCACTACGTTGTAAGCCGTGATGCACTTATGAAGGGGTGCGATGCGATCGAGGAAGAACTTGAAGAGAGAATAAAATACTTCAAGGGCGAGGACCGTCTTATCGAAGCACAGCGCATTTCGGAAAGGACGAATTTCGATGTCGAGATGCTCAGGGAAACCGGTATCTGTTCCGGTATCGAGAATTATTCGAGACATCTTAATGCGCTTCCCGCAGGCGCACCTCCTCTTACTCTTATGGACTTCTTCCCCGATGATTTCCTTATCATCATCGACGAGTCCCATATGACAATCCCTCAGATAAGGGCGATGTACGCTGGCGACAGATCCAGGAAGACCACACTTGTGGATTACGGCTTCAGACTTCCTTCCGCACTTGATAACAGACCTCTCAATTTCGAAGAATTCGAATCACATATTGACCAGATGCTCTTTGTGTCCGCAACTCCCTCGGAGTATGAGGCGGAGCACGAACTTTTAAGGGCACAGCAGGTCATCAGACCGACAGGCCTTCTTGATCCCGAGGTTGAAGTCAGACCGGTTGAAGGACAGATAGATGATCTCATTTCCGAGATAAGGAAAGAGACAGAGAAGAAACACAAGGTGCTCGTCACCACGCTTACCAAGAAGATGGCAGAGGACCTTACCGATTATCTTAAGGATGCCGACATCCGCGTAAGGTACATGCACTCGGATATCAAGGCTCTTGAAAGAACCAAGATAATCCGTGATATGAGAACCGATGTGTTCGATGTCCTCGTAGGAATCAATCTGCTCAGGGAAGGCCTCGATATCCCTGAGATAAGTCTCGTTGCGATAATCGATGCCGACAAGGAAGGATTCCTTCGTTCGGAGACATCCCTTATCCAGACAATAGGAAGAGCGGCGAGAAACTCCGAAGGTCATGTTATAATGTATGCCGATACGATAACCCGCTCCATGCAGGCTGCGATGGATGAGACGGCAAGACGCCGTGAGATCCAGGAGGCATACAACAAGGAGCACGGCATCACTCCCAGGACCATCGAGAAGGCTGTGCGCGATCTTATCAGCATCACCAAGAAGGTCGATCCCGATGAGGTCAAGTGGAAGAAGGATCCCGAATCGATGTCATCAAAGGAACTGCGCGAACTCATCGCACAGACGGAGAGTGCGATGCGAAAAGCTGCCGCGGATCTGGATTTCGAAAAGGCTGCAATGCTGCGTGACGAACTGTTCGAATTAAAGAGCATGAAATAAAGAGGACCGATGAACACGGATAAGAAGCTTATAGAAAAATACAGACAGGAGATCATGGGCTTTGCCGCACTGTACATTTTTGTATTCCATGCGGTGACCAACACATTTTATTATGCATTCGAAGGTCATCCCTTCTTTGCATATCTCGTTCGCATAGGATTCCTCGGCGTGGATATTTTCTTCTTCCTTTCCGGCGACGGTCTTATGCATTCCCTTGAGAGAAATAATCTGAAGGACTACTATCTGCGCAGGATCTCAAGGGTCTATTTTCCCTTCCTTGTGGGTGGGATCATGCAGATGTTCTTAAACGGCCTCACACCTATTGAATTTGTAAAAAGAGTCACCTGCGTTTCGTTCTATACCGAATCTATGTATTCGCTTTTGTGGTTCGTTCCCGCGATACTTACGATCTATCTGGTATTTCCCCTGTATTACAAGCTTCTTTCCAAGGCAAAGAGCAAGCCTTCGTTTATCCTTATGACCATAGCTCTGTGGTACCTGCTCGAGATGTTTTTCAGAGGCGCCGGAACCGATCTGTTCGGTTTCTTTAACCGCATTCCGATCTTCCTTATGGGATGTATGTATGCCGTAGTAAAAGAAGAACAGCTTACCCTCGACAGATGGATCGCATCGCTCCTTGTTTCGCTTGCGGGATTCTACAGCTTATATCTTGCCGAGTACAAAGCGGTCACATTTGTCCTTCCCGTATCCGACTGCGGAATACCGACATTCCTTGTTGCGGTATCTCTTCCTTATGTTCTTTCGGGAATAATGTATACGTTTGAAAAGTACGGCTTCATGAAGATCATCAGAAAGGTGCTCGTATTTTTCGGAATGATGTCATTGGAATTCTACTGTGTGCAGGAGAATATGGTCGTTCTTTATCTTGTAAAGCTTACTCCTGCGGCCTCACCTGCCGTGATGCTCCTTCTCATTTTCGTAAGCTGCGTTGTTGCGGGACTTGCTCTGTATTTTGTCAACAAGGCTGTGATGAAGCTTGTAAGAAAAGGCTGCAGCGTTAATAAATCATAAAGACGGGACATTGATGAAATGAAAAAACTCACTTCATATTTATCCAAAGTCAAAGACAGCATCGTGCCCTTTATGGCATTTCTTTTCGTGTATCTGTTTGATATAGTCTACCTTCTCAGACGCGGAAGAAGAATGCTTGATTCTGACATGGCTTCGGAGATGGTGCTTTCGAAGCTTCTTAATACCGAGCATTCGATCACCGGTCTTTCCGATTCATGGTATTACAGTTCGGAACTCAGGGTTTTCGAGATGCAGTGGTTTTACAGGTTAGGACTTTTGCTCTCGCCTCACAACTGGCTTGTTGCAAGAACGATAGGCATGACCGTTGCACTGCTTCTTTTTGCGGTAGGACTTATCATACTTTTTAAGGATAAGAACGGTTCACGCAAATGGGGATATGTTGCTGCCGCCATATGCCTTGCTCCCGGAGGAAGCTGGTATTTCTGGCAGACGATCTTCGGCGGTTTCTATCTTGTATATATCCTGTTTATTGTCTATTCACTTGTCCTGATCAAGGCATTTGTAAATAACAAAGGAAAGAAAGGAAAGAGGATAGCATCGCTTATCGGCGTGATCCTTCTGGGTTTTGCATCCGGTGAAAACGGGATCAAGCAGCTGATGGTGTTCTACGCACCTCTTGTTCTTGCACTTGTTCTTCTTTCGCTTTGGGATGTTCATTCCCTTATCAGGGAGCCGGAAGAAAAGAGAAAAGAAAAACTGTCCGGTATCAGATCATTTGACTGCCTCATTCCCGCGATCGCAGGAACGGTATTTTCATGCATCGGATATCTGATCAATTTTTTGGTATTTGCAAAGAGGTATTCGTTCCACGTATATAATGTAACGCTGATCGCACCTACCGATCTGTGGGAGAGATTCAGGGAGTATCTGTGGAGCTTCGGATTCAATCAGGACATCAAACTTATCTCGTTCCAGGGAGTTGCCGCAATGGCAGGTCTGTTTGTGGGAATCCTGACGATAGTTTCCGGAATATGGTTCATCATCAATTTCGATAAGCTTGATGAAGATGACAGGATGCTGACCTCTGTATTTGCCTGCAGCGTTGCGTTCGGTATTTTTATCTTTTCCTATGTTTCTTTTTCGGGAATCCAGTATTACCAGTCATTTGTTCCCGAAGGATTGTGTCTTATCGTGCTGATGATAAAGCATTTCAGATTTGCATTCGATAAGATCAAAACAGTAGCAGTATATCTGCTCATCGCAATTGTGCTCTTCACCTCCGCCGGAACGGTTCTTTCCGAGACCGAAAAGCCGCTCCACTGGTACCGCGCGGAAGAGCGTATGTCCTCATATGTCGACTATCTCCGTTCACTCGGATATGAGCAGGGTGTATCGACCTTCTGGAAATCCAACCTGATCGTTGAACTTTCAAACGGCGAAGTGGAGATGTGGACCATCTTCAATTCGAGTGAATGCTATATTCATGAGTGGCTACAGAATAAAGATCATAAGGATGCAATGCCCGAAGGAAAGTACTTCTATCTGCTTTCCGTCACCGAATATCCCCAGGATCAGTTTGCGGCGCAGCATCCCGAACTTCAGATGATCTATGCCGATGACACCTATGTAATTTTCGGAAACTGATAAATTATGGATAAACCGCTGATAAAAATATACGGGAAGATCATATTCGTATTTTCTTTCTTTATACTGGCGTTTTTCGTGTGGCTTTCTCTTATTTCCACAAGTACTGTCACTCTTACCGAGAATGTATTTTTCACCGAGATCTCAGGAATTCGTCAGCTGATAGTTTTTCTGATCCTTTTAGCAGTATCCTTCATCCCGCCCGTTAACGGATGTCTTAAGACAGCGGGAGATAAGCTCGAAAAGAATGATAAGCTTTTCAAAGGCATATATTATGGCCTTTTCGGATTGCTGCTCCTTATGTCGGTGATATGGGTATTTGCCACCCGCTTTATCTCATGGGCCGATTCCGTTGAGGTGCAGAAGGCTGCCGCGGGTCTCGTGAGCGGGGATTATTCGGCGTTTACCGCCGGCGGATACATCGGAAGATGGCATAACCAGATAGGACTCGTTCTTATCGAAGCTGCGGTGATAAAAGTCTTCGGTCCGAATTCGGGTATTGTATTCCAGCTTGTCAATGCAATATGCGTTCCCGTGATAGCTGCGGGACTTTCTGAATTTGTGTCTCTGCGTATTCACAAGATCGTTACGGTACTTGTATCTATTCTGTACCTGCCCCTTCTTTTCTCGATATCCCATGTTTACGGAAATATTCCGGGGCTTATGCTTTCGCTTCTTGCATTCGTCTTTCTTTTCGATGCTTTCGAAAAGAAGAGTGTTAAGCTTGGAATCCTGTCCGCTCTTCTTATGGGACTTGCCTGTCTGGTAAAGCAGAATTACATCATCTTCCTGATCGCATACATCATCATATGCATCCTTACTGCGATAAAGAATAAGAAGATGATCTCTCTTTTGGCTGCACTTATAGCGGTCGTGACGGGAATTCTTTTATCCGTGATCTCTACCGGCATCACCGAGCATATCCTCGGTTTCAAAGTTGAAGGCGGTGTGTCCAAGTGGTCCTATATCGCCATGGCGATGCAGGAGGGATACCGTGCTCCCGGATGGTGCAACGATTACAACATGGACACATACGACCTGGTTGGACACGACGAAGCACTTCAGAGTGAGATGGCGAAAAAGGAAGTGCATGCGCTAGCAGCAAATTTCGCAGCCCATCCCAAATATGCCGTGGACTTCTATGTAAGAAAGCTTGCGTCCCAGTGGAACGAGCCCACATTCCAGACGATATGGAATCTCAGAAGCCACGAAGGTAAGCTTCCCGGTGCCATTGATCATATGGTATCCATATACGGATCGTTCAAGGTTATTCCTTACTTCAAGTTTTTCGAGGTTGTGATCTACCTGTCGGCATTTCTATTCGTATGTTTCGAGAAAAAGTTCGATGAAAGGTCGCTTCTCCTTCTCACCACATTCATAGGAGGAGTCCTGTTCCACATCCTCTGGGAGGCTAAGGCACAGTACGCACTGTTCTACTTCCTGCTCTTGATCCCTGTTGCGGTTAAAGGTTGCGGATCATTCAGAAGTACTGTAAACGGTTTTGCAACGGAAAGAAAAGCGAAGAAAGAAAAGGATAAAAAATCTGCTTTCAAGGTTCGCATGGACCTGCTCATATGCCTTGTGCTCTTTCTTCTTTTCCTCGGGGTGCTTTATTATCTGCATATCCCCGCAACCCTTACCGGCGGTTCGCTCCCGTATTATCAGTACATAGTCGAGAACAGTTTATAGGAACAAATGTTCGAAAAACTGTAGACAACCATCCGGGAAAATGATACACTTTATCCGTTGAAAATAAGTGTAGTTAATGGCTGTAAGATGCAGCCGGAAGTTGTTTACGGATATGAAGAACGATGTAAAGATACTTCCCCGCAACAGGATCTGTGTAAGGGGAGCTAAGGAAAATAATCTCAAGGATCTCTCGGTGGAAATACCGAGGGATTCTCTTGTTGTTATGACGGGGGTTTCCGGTTCCGGAAAATCATCACTTGCATTCGACACGATATACGCAGAGGGCCAGAGACGCTACATGGAGTCTCTTTCTTCCTATGCGCGCCAGTTCCTCGGACAGATGGAAAAGCCCAATGTCGAATCGATAGACGGCCTTTCGCCCGCGATCTCGATCGACCAGAAGTCCACTAACAAGAATCCCCGTTCGACGGTCGGAACCGTTACGGAGATCTACGACTATTTCAGACTTCTCTATGCAAGGATCGGTATTCCCCACTGTCCCGAGTGCGGAAGGGTGATCGAGCGCCAGACCGTTGACCAGATCGTCGACCGCATCATGGAGCTTCCCGAGGGAACCAAGATCATGCTCATGGCTCCCGTTGTCAGGGGACGTAAAGGAAGACATGAGAAGACCCTGGATTCCGCCAGGAAAGCGGGCTACGGAAGGGTTCGCGTCGACGGTATCATGTACGACCTTTCCGAGGACATCGTCCTTGAAAAGAATGACAAGCACAACATCGACATCGTAGTCGACAGACTGGTGATCAAGCCCGGCATCGAAAGAAGACTCACGGACTCTGCGGAGAATGTCCTCAAGATCGCGGAGGGTCAGCTCAATGTGGACGTGGTCGGAGGCGAGACGATCTCCTTCAGCACTTCCTATGCATGTCCTTACTGCGGCGTGAGCATTTCCGAAGTCGAGCCCAGAAGCTTTTCATTCAACAATCCCTTCGGTGCGTGTCCCGTATGCGCAGGTCTAGGATTTAAGATGGAATTTGATGCGGAGCTCATGATCCCCGATCCTTCGCTTTCCATAAATGAAGGTGCGATCATTGCGATGGGCTGGCAGTCCTGTAACCAGGAGGGCAGCTTTGCGAATGCGCTTCTTCAGGCGCTTTCCAAGAGATTCAAGTTCAGCCTCGATACTCCCTTTGAGGATTACCCTCAGAAGATCAAGGACATCCTCATAAACGGAACCGACATAAGCGTTGACGTGCACTACACCGGCCAGCGCGGTTCCGGTGTATATCCCACCGAATTCGAGGGCCTCGTAAGAAGTGTCGAGAGAAGATACAGGGAGACCTATTCCGAAACGATGAAGGCTGAGTATGAGCAGTTCATGCGCATCACTCCCTGCTCGGAATGCGGCGGAAGGAGACTCAAGAAGGAATCACTTGCGGTAACCGTAGGCGATAAGAATATCTACGAGATGACCACAATGTCGATCGTGGAGCTCAAGTCGTTTATTTCGGACCTTAAGCTCACAAAGCAGCAGGCGTTCATCGGCGAACAGATATTAAAGGAGATCAAGGCAAGAGTCGGATTCCTTGTGGATGTCGGACTTGATTACCTTTCACTTTCGAGAGCAACCGGAACTCTTTCCGGCGGTGAGGCACAGCGTATCAGGCTTGCGACCCAGATCGGATCCGGACTTGTCGGAGTATGCTATATCCTTGACGAGCCAAGTATAGGACTCCATCAGAGGGACAATGACAAGCTCCTCGGAACCCTTAAGAGACTGCGTGACCTCGGAAACACCCTGATCGTTGTAGAGCATGACGAGGATACCATGCTCGCAGCGGATTACATCGTGGACATCGGTCCCGGTGCGGGTTCGCACGGCGGTGAGGTTGTCGCATGCGGCACTGCGGAAGAGATAATGAAATGTCCCGAGTCGATAACCGGTCAGTACCTGTCGGGTAAGAAGTTCATTCCAGTTCCCGATAAAAGAAGAAAGCCCGCAGGCTTCCTTACCGTAAAGGGCGCTGCGGAAAATAACCTTAAGAATATTGATGTGAAGATCCCTCTCGGAATATTCACCTGCGTTACCGGTGTATCGGGATCCGGAAAGTCTTCACTTGTTAATGAGATCCTGTACAAGAGCCTTGCAAGAAAGCTGAACCGTGCGCATACGATCCCCGGTAAGTGCAAGGGTATCACGGGCGTGGACAAGCTAGACAAGGTCATCTGTATCGACCAGAGCCCCATCGGAAGAACTCCCCGTTCGAACCCCGCAACATACACAGGCGTGTTCGACATGATAAGGGATCTGTTTGCATCCACCGAAGATGCGCGTGCGATGGGATATGCGAAGGGACGTTTCTCCTTCAACGTAAAGGGAGGACGATGCGAAGCCTGCTCGGGTGACGGTATCATCAAGATCGAGATGCACTTCCTTCCCGATGTATATGTTCCCTGCGAGGTCTGCGGCGGAAAGAGATATAACAGGGAGACTCTCGAGGTTAAGTACAAGGGCAAGAGTATCTTCGATGTGCTCGATATGAGAGTTGAGGAGGCGCTCAAGTTCTTCGAAAATGTTCCCACGATAAGGAACAAGATCCAGACACTCTATGATGTAGGTCTCGGATATATCAAGCTCGGACAGCCTTCGACCGAACTTTCCGGAGGTGAGGCACAGCGTATCAAGCTTGCAACGGAACTTTCTAAGAGAGCAACCGGCAAGACCATCTACATCCTCGACGAGCCTACAACGGGCCTCCATTTTGCGGATGTACATAAGCTGGTCGATATACTTGCGAGACTTGCGGAGGGCGGCAATACCGTGGTTGTCATCGAGCATAACCTCGATGTCATCAAGTGTGCCGACTATATCATCGACATGGGACCCGAGGGAGGAAACAGAGGCGGTACCGTTATCGCAGAGGGAACTCCCGAAGAAGTTGCCAAAGTAAAAGAGTCCTACACCGGACTCTATATCAAGAAGATGCTGAAGAAGAAATAAAATAGGAAAACAGGGGGACGGTTCTGCTGTTTCGTGCGAAAAGCCTTTCGCGAAACAGCAGAACCGTCCCCCTGTTTTCCTTGTCTTACTCTTTTTTCATCCGTTTGTTTATGGGCATATCAACCAGGCGGTACATGAGTGCTCCGAACAGGAACATGAACACTACGAAAGCAATTGCCACCGGATAAAACGACATCTGCACCTTGGGGTAGTAATGGGTGATGATCCCGAGCAGAAGGAGCATGGGACCGTGCCACACATACACATCGTAGGTGATGTTTCCGAGTGTTCCAAGGATCTCGGCCTTGAACAGCTTTCTTACGGATCCGAAACCGAACAGCAGGAAGAGTCCGGGATATACGATGAAGTAAAGGAGCAGACCCTTCATCGGAATATTATACTTCGAAAGATGCGCGAGAAGAGTTCCGATGACTATGGGCCACATGACTGCTTCTGCGGCTACGTCCAGCTCAAAGCTCCGTGTGTCGGATTCTCCGCCCAAAATACAGAGTTTATTTATTACATTTGCCAGGATGCATCCGAAGAAGAACATGCAGTACCCTCTGCCTGTATAAATGTTCAGAAAAGGCAGGTCGATCTTGGTGATCTTCAGAGCAAGTCCGAGAATGATCATCAGAGCGAAGGGGATCATACAGCTGAGCCTGATCTTCTTGCAGACCTTTACTGTTACGAAGTAAATGATGTGGCATAAAAGCAGTACGCTCACAAACCATGTCGCTCCGTTGATCCAGGGATTTTCGAATATGCCTATCCCGTGAAGGCACAGTGCGGTTATGAGTGAACCGCTCAGACTTACATTGAAGGAAGTGAAGGAACCTATCTTATCCAGAGTGACCGCAAATACTTCATAAGCGATAACACTGAGTGCCACCTGTGGGATAAGTCTTGCCGCTTTCGGGATGAAGAATTGTCCAAACTTCATATCACGGCATTTTAAGATAGAAACTTCAAAGAATCCCGCGGAAAGGAAAAAGAATTCTACCATCGTACTGAAATCGAATCTTCCTCCGGCAAAATTAAGTCCGCCGTCTATAAAATATCCGCCGAATATCTGATAGTGATACATCACGATAAAGATGCTCGCTATCACTCTCAAGAAATCTATGCTGTATATTCTTTTTGCATTTCCACTTTTTTCGGACATTACTTTATCTCACATTTTACCGTGGTGATCGTCGTTCCGGATTCATCCGTTCCTTCGACGACAAATGTTTTATCTCCGGAATCGAAGAATTCATCCGCCCCCAGTACGAACTGGTAACAGACAGTTCTTCCGCCATCGGCAGTGTCGGCAAGGATCTCGGCGTTGTACACGGCACCGGCTGATGACTGAATTTCGTCTGACGAAGCTTCACTGTTTTCCGCCTTCATCGATACACTTACATTTTCTCCGAAATCTTCGGGAATGTCTATCCATCCGTAGAAAGCAAGCTGACCGTTACCGATATCGCTCACATATGATTTTGTAAGGATCAGTTCCTTACCCTTTGCGGATCCCAGAACAACATTTTCACCGAAGAATGAAATATCATGCAGAGGATCGAGGAAGAGGATGAAATGCTTAGTCTCATATTCTTTAAAGTGAAGGCTTCGCATATATGCGATGCTTTCCTCGGTATATCCGTACTTATAGACTACATACTCTGAACTCAGATCTATTCCTCCGTCCATGCGGTATCTGCCGATCTGATATATCTCCCTGTCCTCGGGAAGCCATTCTCTGAGCTTGAGTTCATTCGGATCCGGATTGACCGCCCACAGATAGTAGGTGTAGACCCAGGGAAGAAATACCTGGTTATCTGCATATCCGTTTGCGGGATCTTCAAGGAAGGTGAAGATCTCCTCATCATAGGTTTCAAAGAAGAGCCATTTATACGGATAAGCGTAACTGTCGAATTCCGTGAAATAAAACTTTGCGAAGAATATGAAAAAGATTCCGTAGCAAAGGCTTAGGACAGCGGCTGCGGCTTTTCTGATGTTTTCCTTTTTCAGAAGATCCAGCGTTGCTTTGATACCGATGAAGACAAAGAGGATCAGCGAAGCGAGCACCCCGTTCATTCTCGTGATGTTGGTGTAACCGATCTTATTTGCCATGAATCCGGAGAAGAGGGTGTATGCAAGCCAGAAGAATAGAGGAAATGCATAGACCGTTACCTGCTCGTCCTTTTTCAAGCTCTTGAACAATCTTACAAAGCAGTATCCGATTCCGATGATGAGGAAGGGGACCGAGATGTAATAAAAGTTTCCGAACTTAGGAATGCTGTTATATGTGAGGTCGTCGAAAAGAACGGTGCTCTTTATTCCGGCGATGATCTTCTTAAAGAAATCATCGGTCATGATCTCTCCGATCCTGTAGGTGTAGAGCCTGGTGATCGTGAATGGACCGATCTTCATCTCGGGAAGGTCGTATCTGTTGATGATCTGCTCGAGCAGAAGGGGAAGCGCGAGGACTGCGAAAGGAACGGCGGCGCCGAGGAACTTCTTTATGCTCATTTTCTTTTTTACGATGAGGTAAAAGAGTGAAAGGAGCAGGAAGATCGGAACGACGGTATATGCGATCGCATATGTATAGAGGATCAGTCCCGCGAAGAAACCGAAGAGTATGTAGGACTTTACGGTTTCCTTTTTGACGGCCCCGATAAGTGAATACAGAACAAGCGATGCAATGCCCATCATAAGATGGCTTTCGAGTCCGAATCTGAGCGTGATGGTAAATACGGGCATTACGGCATACAGGAAAAGGAATGCGGGCTCGGTCTTTTTGTCATCATATATTAGGCCTACGGTCTTTGCTCCGGCTATTGCCATAACGATCGAGGATATGGCAATGACGGATCTGACCGCAAAGGCATTTTTTCCGAATATGAGGAGCATGGGAACGAGAAGATAGGTATAGAGGGCGTTCTGGCCGTCCCTGTAATTGATGAAATAAACGGGCCAGGACTTGAGCCATCTGTCGACTCCGAAATGTCCGAGATAGTATGCGTCGACAGCCGCACCGACCTCATCCGTATCGAATCCCCTGGGGATCTTATCGAGAAGTATGGTGTGCATCAGTACGATCAGGAGTATCGAGATGCCATATAGGATTTGTGAGCGGTATTTTTTCATTTATCCTCTCCGGACGGACAATTTCCCTAAAAGTATAAATAATTAGGGAAGTAAAAGCAAACACCCCGTGAACGCGGGAACCGTCCCCCTGTTCCCCCTCCTTGTGGTATAATATCGGTGTTATGACATTCGAATTACTTGTTTCGTGCGTTCGCAAAGATCCGCATGAACTCGCAGACAAAATGAATATCGCCTCGGATGCCGTCATCGTCTCCCAGAAGGAGGATACGGATTCCGAAAAGGAATACGTGAAAGGCACGGATCACATCAGAGTCATCACTCAGACCGGTCAGGGTGTGGGCTTGTCCCGCAATACCTGTCTTGCCGCTTCGATAGCCGATGTCATTCTTTTTTCGGACGAGGATATCGTATATGAAAAGGAATACGCTTATACGGTGATGAGGGAATTCGATGCCCATCCCGAAGCGGACATTCTTCTTTTCAATGTTAAGGTGTGCGATGAAAGACGTACCTATTGGAATGAGGATTTCCGGCAGGTCAAGTGGTACAACTGCGGAAGGTACCCTGCGTACAGCATTGCCGCAAGGGCTTCGGCGCTGAAGATGTCGGGTGTGAAGTTCAGTCTTCTTTTCGGAGGCGGAGCGAAGTATTCAAACGGCGAGGATTCACTTTTCTTAAGTGACTGCCTGAAGGCGGGACTTAAGATGTATGCGACACCGGTATGCATCGGTGAGGAGATCCCGAGGCCTTCGACCTGGTTTAACGG
>JAEEGL015590144.1_pt1 | contig 26805 bp, 25 predicted proteins | sample 9134231 | NCBI WGS metagenome assembly JAEEGL01 (sample SAMN16246548, study PRJNA631951) | gut metagenome | biome: gut microbiome; feature: rumen; material: fiber-attached | host: Bos | place: Iran: Karaj | collected 2018-10 | reverse complement strand
GAAAAAGGTTTAAGAGAATTTGAAAAAGTATCTAATAAAGATATAGATGGTTTAACAGCATTTCATTTATTTGATACATTTGGTTTTCCAATTGAATTAACAGAAGAACTTGCTAGTGAAAAAGGATTAAAAGTAGATATAGAAGGATTTAAAGAAAAATTCAAAGCACATCAAGAATTATCTAGAACAGCATCTTCTGGTCAATTTAAAGGTGGTCTTGGAGGTCACTCTGAAAAAGAAACTCAATATCATACAGCAACTCACTTATTAAATGCTGCTTTAAAACAAGTTGTAGATAAAAATGTTCATCAAAAAGGTTCAAATATTACAGAAGAAAGAATGAGATTTGATTTCTCTTGTGATCATAAACTAAGTGATGAAGAAAAACAAAAAGCAGAAGATTTAGTAAATAAATGGATTAGTGAAGGACATGAAGTACATGTAGAAGAAATGCCTAAACAAAAAGCTATTGATAGTGGTGCAGAATGTATGTTTATTGAAAAATATCCTGATGTTGTAACAGTATATTCAATAGGAGATTTTTCAAAAGAACTATGTGGAGGACCACATGTTAAAAATACTAATGAACTTGGTCACTTCAAAATTGTAAAAGAAGAAGCTTCATCAGCAGGAGTAAGAAGAATAAAAGCAATATTAGAAGAAAAATAATTTTTTCTTCTTTTTTTTATGTTATAATTATTTAGGGAGAAATATATGAATATATATGATTTTACAAAGGAAGAATTAGAATCATACTTAGTAGAAAATGGTTTTAAAAAATATAATGCTACTCAAATAATAGAGTGGATGTATGATAAAAATATATACAACTTTGAAAATATGAGTAATCTTAGTAAAAATCTCATATCTTTTTTAAATGATAATTTAGTAATAGAACTCCCTAAAGTAATTAAAAGAGAAACAAGCGTGCTTGCTAATAAATATTTATTAGAACTTAAAGATAAAAATATGGTTGAATGTGTACTTATGAATCATGACTATGGATATTCACTTTGTGTATCTTCACAAGTAGGATGTAATATGGGTTGTGCTTTTTGTGAAAGTGGTAGACTTAAAAAAGTAAGAAATCTTGAATTAAGTGAATTAGTTGGACAAATAATATGTGTATCTAAATATGAAAAGATTAGAATAGATAGTATAGTTGTTATGGGTATTGGTGAACCTTTTGATAACTATGAAAATATTAAAAGATTTATTAGTGTTGTAATAGATCCTAAAATGATTAATATAGGTCAAAGACATTTAACTATTAGTACTTGTGGTCTTGTATCAAAAATATATTCATTCGCAGATCTAGAAACAGGTGTTAACCTAGCAATATCTCTTCATGCACCTAATAATACTATTAGAGATAAAATAATGAAAATAAATCATGCATATAAAATAGAAGAGATTATGAAAGCATTAGATTATTATATTTCTAAGACAAATAGAAGAGTTACAATAGAATATATAATGCTTGCTGGTATTAATGATAGTGATAAATGTGCTGAAGAATTAGCTCAGTTATTAAAAAATAAATTAGTATATGTTAATTTAATACCATATAATGAAACAACACATATTGAATTTAAAAGAAGTAATGACTTTAAAATAAGAAGTTTTTATGATATACTTAAAAAGAATAATGTTAATGTGACAATAAGAAAAGAAATGGGTGGCAATTTATCTGCTGCCTGTGGACAGTTAAGAGCTGCCGCAAACACTAACGTAAAGGAGGGGGATATCAAATGATAAGTTATTATCAAACAGATCCTGGTAAAGTTAGAAGTCATAATGAAGATTCAGTAAACATAGTTCAAAACGAAAGTGGTGAATACCTAGTAGTTGTTGCTGATGGAATGGGGGGTCATAAAGCAGGAGAAGTTGCTTCATCCTTAGCAGTAAATGAACTATCAAAAAGATTTAGTGAACTATCAAGTGTAGGAACTAAAGAAGAAGCAGTAGTATGGCTAAAAGAAATAATTGAAGAAGTAAATTTTAAAATACTTAAATATGCAGAAGAACATATTGATGCTAATGGTTTAGGTACAACTTGTGTATGTTCAATATTTACTAAAGATTATTTATTATTTGGTAATGTTGGTGACTCAAGTGGTTTTGTATATAAAAATGGTAAATTATACAAAGTAACAAAAGATCATACACTTGTAAATATTTTACTTGAAAATGGAGAACTAACTGAAAGTGCAGCAAAAGTACATCCACAAAAAAATGTACTTATGAAAGCATTAGGTGCTGCAGAAGAAATTGATATGGATATCTTTGATGTTGAAAGAGACGTTAATGGTGTTTTCTTATGTAGTGACGGATTAACAAATATGTTAACAAAAGAACAAATAGAAAAAGTATTAAATGATGAGGAATTAGAATTAAAAGAACAAGTTGAAAAATTAATAATGAAAGCGAATATGCGAGGGGGAACAGATAATATTACGGTAGCTTGTGTCAAGTTTGGTGGTGAATAAGTGTGATAGTCAAAGGAGCAAAAATTAGTGATAGATATCAAATCATTAAAACCTTAGGTGAAGGTGGAATGGCAAATGTTTATCTAGCTAATGATACAATATTAGATAGGAACGTTGCTGTTAAGGTTTTAAGAGGAGATTTAGCAAATGATGAAAAATTTGTAAGAAGGTTTCAAAGAGAAGCATTATCTGCTTCATCATTATCTCATCCTAATATTGTTGAAATGTATGATGTAGGAGAAGATGATGGTCAATATTATATAGTAATGGAATATGTTGATGGTAAAACATTAAAACAAGTTCTAAAACAAAGAGGCAAATTATCAATAACAGAAGTAGTGGATATAATGCTACAACTTACTGATGGTATGGCTCATGCCCATGATGCTTATATAATACATAGAGATATTAAACCACAAAATATAATGATACTATCTAATGGTATGATTAAAATAACAGACTTTGGAGTAGCAACAGCACTTAATTCAACACAATTAACTCAAACTAATTCAGTAATGGGTACTGTTCATTATTTACCTCCAGAACAAGCTCAAGGAAAAGGATCAACTATTAGAAGTGATATATATTCAATGGGAATAATGATGTATGAGTTATTAACAGGATTAGTTCCATATAAAGGAGAAAATGCTGTTGAAATAGCACTTAAACATCTAAAAGAACCACTTCCAAGTGTAAGAAAAATTAATTCTAGTATTCCACAATCTATTGAAAATGTAATAATAAGAGCAACAGCTAAAAATCCAAAAAATAGATATGTAGATGCTAGAGAGATGCATGAAGATTTAAAAACTGCTTTAGATGAAAGTAGAGCTAATGAAGAAAGATATGTTTATAAATATCCAGAAAATGATTTAGATGAAACTAAAATATTAGATAAAGAACTAAATGCTTTAAAAGCTAAATCTACTGAAAAAGCAGCAGTAAAAGAGGAAAAAGAAGAAAAGAAAAAAATGAGTAAAAAAGAAAAACTAGAATTAGAAGACGATGATGATTTTTATGAAGAACCAAAAAGAAGAAATACTTTCTTAATAGTATTAGTAAGTATATTTACTTTATTAGTTCTTGTATCAACAATTGTCGCAACTTTATATTTTGATAAAACAGAAGTTAAAAATGCTGTAATACCTGATGTAACTAATATGTCAACAGTAGATGCAGTAAATAAATTAACTGATGCTGGATTTGAAGTATCAACAGATTATAAATATTCAGCAAGTACAACAATACCTGAAAATAGTGTAGTTAAGACTATGCCTGAAATAGGTACTAAGAGAAAACTTGGTACTGAAATAGTATTATATCTATCTTCAGGAGAAGCTACATATATAGTAGAAGATGTAGTAGGTAAAAACTATTTAGTTGCTAAAGGTATGATTGAAGCTGAATGTGATTGTAATGTAATAGTTGAACATCAAGCAGTAGATGAGAAGAATAAGAATGCTAAAGAAGAAACTGTATTAAAAACAGAACCAGCTGCTGGTGAAAAGAGTCCTATGGGAGAATCAATTAAAATATTTATTCCAGATATTGAATATAAATATCCTGATTTAACTAAATATAGTGTAACTCAAGTACAAGCATTCTGTGAAAAACATGAATTAAAACTTTCAATAAAATATAAAGATACAGATGATGCTCCAGAAGGAACTGTACTTAGTCAAAGTAGAGCAAAAGATGCAGTAGTAAAACCAGGTGCATCACTAACAATAACAGTAGCTCAAAAACCAGAAAAAGAACAAACTGTAGTTGAAGATGCTACAACAGATGAACCAGAAACAAGTGGAGATGATGCTACTGGTACTGATGATCAAGATGCTACTGGTGATGGAGCAGAAGAAGTAGTAGATTAATAATTAAATGGGGAAAAGGTAAATGAATGGAAAAATAATATGCATAAATAAATCTTTACATAAAGTTTTATTAGATAATGGTAATATTATTGACACAACAGTAAGGGGAAAACTGAGGAATAATCATGTTTTCCCTTTAGTTGGTGATAATGTATTAGTAGACACTAATAATAAACAAATATTAGAAATAAAAGATAGAAAAAATAGTTTAGAAAGACCTTTAATAGCTAACATAGATAAACTATTTATAGTAATGAGTAATAAAATACCAGAATTTTCTAGTTATTTAATAGATAAATTCTTACTAATATCTAAATATAACAATATAGAACCAATAATCATAATAACTAAGATGGATTTATTAAATGAATTAGAAAAAGAAGAAGTATTTAAATATATAAATTATTATAAAAAACTAAATTTAAAAATATATTTAAATACTGAAATAGATAAAATAAAAAAAGAATTCACTAATTCTATAGTGGCACTTTGTGGACAAACAGGTGCTGGTAAAAGTACATTATTAAATAAAATAGATCCAAATCTTAAACTTAAAACAGGTGAAGTATCTGAATCACTTGGAAGAGGTAAACATACAACTAGATTAGTAGAACTAATAAAAGTAGATGATGGATTTATCGCTGATACTCCAGGATTTAGTTCATTAGATTTAAATGTACCTAGAAAAGAAATAAGATTTTATTATGATGATTTTGATTCAAATTGTAAATATAATAAAAGCTGTTTACATATAAAAGAAGATGGTTGCTCAATAATAGAAGATGTTAACAATAATAAAATACCATTATGGAGATATAATAACTATTTAAAATTTATGGAGGAAACAAAAAATGATAATAAGTGTTTCAATACTATCAAGTGAAATTAAAGCTGAAGATATAGTTAAAAAACTTGATAATACAAAAGCTGATTTTATACATGTTGATATTATGGATGGAAAATTTGTAGATAATAAATCATGGACATTTGGTGAAATGAAAAAAATAAGTAGTTATAGTCATTTACCATTAGATGTTCATTTAATGGTAGAAAAACCAAAAAAATATATAGATGATTATGCATTATTAAATACAAGTACTATTACATTTCATTATGAAGCAGTAAAGGATATTGAAGAATTAATTGAATATACAAAAAACTATGGATTAAAAGTAGGAATAGCTATTAATCCAGATACAGATGTAAAAGTACTATTTCCATACTTAAAAGAAATAGATGAAGTAATAATAATGAGTGTATATCCAGGTAGAAGTGGACAAAGCTTTATAGAAAACTCTGTTAATAAAATAAAAGAATTAAGAGAAGAAATAGATAAAGTTGGATCTAAAACAATTATTAATGTAGATGGTGGTATTAATAATGAAACAGGTCTTCTTTGTAAAGAAGCAGGAGCTCATATGTTAGTATCAGCTTCATACATTCATAAAGATATAAAGAATAACATAGAAATATTAAAAAACTTATGAGGTTAATATGGAAAATATAGAATATAACATCTATGTATTAATGGAAACCAGATATATAGATATACAAAAAGAAAAAGATGAATTAAATAATTCAAGAGATGATTTATTTCCAGATAACTGGTATATGTCAAAAGATTATAAATTAAAAACTGAAATATTAACTGAAGCAATAGATAATAATATAACTATAAAAGAAACAAAAAAATATAATGAATTATTAGAAAAAGGAATAAATAAATAATATGAAATTTAATGAACTATTTGAAAATAAGGATAAGGTTAATGAAGAAGAATCTTCATCTTTTAACTTGTTTTTAAATAGTTTTATTAATGAAATAAAAAATGGTTCTATAAAAGAAATTCATTATGGAGATGGACTATCTAAAGAAGAATTTCTAATTAAAGATAAAGAAGGTAATAATTTAATAGATTATATATTCAAATATAATCTTGTTTTAGATGATGCTTTAGAAAGATATATTTATTCTGATGATAATATTATTAAATATTTATTTGATAAAAAATATATAAATGAAGAATTAATGGGCAAAATAGTAAATCCTAATATAATTAAAATATGTAATTTGAATTTAAAATTTAATTTAATAAAATATATAAATCCAGAAGCATTATTACTAAGAAATGATTATGGTTATGTAATAGAAGAATTATTTAAAGATAAAAATGAAAACTTAAAATATTTAATAACTAAACTACCTATGGATAAAAGTCAAATAGTAAAACAATTATGTAATAAATATAATAAAAATGATTATTATGATTTATATGTAGAAGAATTATCTTTTAATAAAGCAAATAAACCATTAATATTTGAAGAATTAATAACTAGTAATAAATTAACATCATCATTTATAAATAAAGTATTAAATAATCATACTGAAGCAGTAGATATATTAAAAAAATATAATAGATTAGATTTATTATGTCATGCATCTTTAGATTATTTATTAAAACCATATAAAAGTTATACTATATTAGAATATCTAATAGATAATAATTTATTTAATGATAAAATAATTATTAATAATAAAAAAGATAATAAAGAAACTATAGATAAATTAGCTGAAATATTAGTTAAAAAGAAACTGTATGATAGTTTAATACATATTCCAAGAAAACTATTAGATAAATATAATAATGAATATTATATAGATATTTATCTTAAAAATCGTAATAAAGATAAAAAAGTAAATACATTTAAAAATAAATTTTATAATTTTAATAATGAAGAATTAGCATTCATATATCATAAGTGTAATAAATATAAACAACTTGATTTATTATTACCACTAACAGATGATAAATTATTAGAATTAAGAAATGGAAATAGACTTATAGATTCACTACTATATTACAAAGATGAAATAAAAGATTTAATACCATATAGTACTAGAAAGAAACCTAGTATAAAAGCCATATTAAATATGCATGGTATTGAAGATGATGAAAAAATAATTGTAGTAGATGATAGTAATTTTGGACATGTAAAAAGAGATGAATATTTAAATCTTAAAATAGATAAAATTACTCAAATGAGAATAGATAGATTAAAAATACTATTTAGTGATGGATTAAGTAATGAAGAAGCAGTTAAAACAATGATAGCTTCATTTACATATTTAGCTAGTATAAACTATGAATATTTAGATGAAGAATTAGATTTATTAACTGATTATAAAATACAAAATCCAAGATTTAAATTAACAAAAACTAAACAAAGAGCAATATTTGATAATGATAATAAACTAATAAATTTAAACAACAGTACAATAGAAATATTTAATCATGAAATAGGTCATGCATTTCATTCTATGTCATGTGATTATGAAATACCAAAAGAATTTCATGAAGAAATAGATAAATTATTAAAAGATCCTGAATTTGAAGATAGATTATTAGAATTTGTAGATGCATTAAAAAAAGAAAGAGATTTAAATACTAAAGAATCACAAGAAATATATGATAAAAAATTTAGAAATTCATTTACATTTAAAAAGATGAATGAATTAAAAAGAATAGTTGATGCTGAGAAAAAAGAATTAAAAAATGAATTATTAAATTTAGGATATGAAGAAAAAACAATTAATTCAATTATAAACAATATATATAAAGTTTCTCATAAAAGATATTTAGAAGAATATGAAAAAATAAAAGTAAGAGAAATCTTATCATATTTAATGATAGAAAATGATATAGCTCTAGTATCAATAGCTGATATTCTTGATTCAATCCTAGCAGGTAAAATGTATGAAGATGGATATAAAACTAGAAGTGGTAAAATAGTTAAAGTAGGAATAGGTCATGGTAAAGAATATTATGAAAGTGAAAGAAACAGATTCACAGAAATAATAGCTAACTATTCATCATTAATAAAAGATGAACAAAGAGAAAGATATATTGAAACATTAAGATATATGATAGGAGATTCATTTGTTGAATTAATAAATAATTTTTATGAAAATAAAATAGTAAAACATACACAGGAAATTAAACATCTTTAAAAATAATTATAAATGTGTTATAATATATCAAATTTATTTGGGGGTTATATGTTTGATCTAGATAGTACAATTAAAGGATTAAAAAATGGTTCTATAAAAGATATAGAACTTTTTTCACATATAACAGATGAACAATTATTATATAAAGAAAATGATAAATGTTTACTAGATTACATATTCGATAAAACAATAATAGTAAATCCAGATATATTATTTAAATTAAAAAATAATATAAGAGTAATAGAATATGCTATATTATATAATCAACCATTTATAATAAAGGATAATAGATTAGATTATAATGTAACAAAAGAAACTTTATATCAAGAATTATCTTGGGGTATAACATTACTAGAATATTTATTTATATGTAATATGGTAGATTATGAAGTAGTAAATAAATGTGATGGTGAATTAATAATATCAATGATTATTAAATATAATAAATTAGATTACTTTAAATATTTAAATGAAAATATATTATTTAGTAAATATAAAGAATATGATTATTTTATAGAATATTTATTTAAAACTAATTATGAAGAATTAACTAGAATAATATCTGGTATAAGATACTATAATACAATATATGATCTATGTATCAAATATAATAGAAAAGTAATAGATACTAATGAAGGATTACTATTTACTAGAGATGAAAATGGTATATATTATTTTGATAAACTATTATATAAAGGATTAATAACAGATTATTTAGTTAGAAATGTTCAAGATGAAGTAAATAAAAAACATATGATAAAAAAACTAAAAGAAAGAAGACTATATAATTTTTTAATTCATTTTCCTGAAGAACTATTAGAAAAAGTAGATGAAAAGAATACATATTTAGATTTATTATTAGATGAATATGATAAATATAAAGATACATATTTAGCCCATATAAATTATTTTTATGTTTCAACTGATGCATTAGCGGAGTATTACATAAAATGTGCTAAAAAAGACTTGTTATCATTTCTACCAGTACTAGGTGAATATAGTTTACTAATGTATGACAAAAAGAATAAAAATCTTATTTATTATTTACTAAAAAAAGATAAAAAAACAACAATAAATAAAATATTATCAGATGATTTAAAAGCAATACCATCAATAGCTACAATATTAAAAATGAATAATATAAATGTAAATCATATAGATGTACCAGTAGATGATATTCCATTTGGTACTAAAAATAGAAATAAATATTTAGAAATTAAATTACCAGAATATTTAGAAAAGAAACTAAATGAAATACAAGAATTATTTGAAAAAGATAAAAAAAGTAGTAAAGAAGCTATATTAACATTAATATCTTCTTATAAACATCTATATACATTAAACTATCCATATTTAAATAGAGAATTAGATTTAATAATAGAAACTAAGAAAAATAATGATAATTATTTCATTATTAGTAAAAATACTATTCATCCTCATTATTCATGCGGAGTTATAACTTTAAAAGATAATTTAATAGGTGTATTTAATCACGAAATGAGTCATGCTATACATGATATAAATACTTATTATAGAACACCAAATGAATATTATATGGTAATAAATAAAAATAAATATAATGAAGAATATATAAAAAGAATTAAAACTTTTGCTGAAAGATATCAAAAGATGAAAAAAGAAATACATAATGAAGCATTAAGAATATATGATGAATTATATGGAGATTATTTTACTAAAGAAATAATTGATGAAATGAATAAAAAAGTAAAATCTCTAAAAGAAAGAGAATTATATAAACTAGATAAAATGTTTAAAAATAAAGAAAAATTAAAAAATGCTATAGATGAATTATATGATATAGAAATATATAAGTTCTTAGATGAACACAAAAGAAAAACAGTATTTAATATAGAAGAAGCATTAGAAAGAGAAAAAGCAGTTCATTTAGGACAAATAAGCGATATTATTGATGCTATATATAAAGGTAGATTAAAAGATAATTTATTTCTTAATGAAAAAGATAGTATTAAATTATTATTTGGTCATGGGATAAAATATTATGAAAGAGAAAGTGTAGCATTTGTAGAAATGTTAGCTGATTATATTACTATATTAAAAAGTGAACAAAGTGAATTATCTATTAAATATTTAAGATATTTAGTAGGTGATGAAATAGTAGATATGTTAGATAATTTTTATAAAAATGATATTTTAGAACTTAAAAAATATAAATGTTAATTATAATATTTATATTTTTTTATTTTATGTTATAATAATTATTAGAGTAGAGGTAGTTATGGAAAGTAATAAAAATGTTGGATTATATATTGGAATAACAGTAGCATTAGTATTAATCATAATAATATTATTTCTTAGTTTAGGAGGATGTAGTTCTAAAAATACAGATAATACAAATGATACTCCAATTGAAGAAATAAAAGTATATGCTACATCATTAACACTAAGTAAACCATCAGTAAATTTAGTATTAGGTGGTAGTGAAGTATTAGTTGTAAGTGTATATCCTAGAAATTCAACAGAAGATTTAAATTGGCTAAGCTCAAATGAAGCAGTAGCTACAGTAGATCCTAGTGGACTTGTAACAGCAAGAAGTATAGGTACAGCTATAATAACAGTAAGAACACCAAGTGGAACAAACACTTCATGTACTGTTAATGTAATAGATCCTGCTTTTGCTGGAACTGGATTAACATTAGATAGAACATCTCTAACATTAAAAGAAAAAGAAACAGCTACATTAACAGCTAATGTAAGTAATGAAACACTTAGATGGGAAAGTAGTAATGCAGGAGTTGCAACAGTAGATCAAACCGGTAAAATAACAGCTATAGCTCCAGGTACAGCAGTAATAACTGCTATAGCAACAGGAGATTATAAAGCAACTTGTAATGTAGAAGTAGCAAAACCTGTAGAAGCAAAATTAACATTAAGTAGTACATCATTAGAAGTAACTGTTGGAAAAACAAAAACATTAAAAGCTACTTTAGAGCCTAAGGGTGATGATGAAGTATTCTTCAGTAGTAGTGATTCATATATAGCAGAAGTAAATAATAAAGGTGTAATAACTGGTGTAACAGCTGGAACAGCAACTATAACAGTTAGTTCAACAAATGGTTTAGAAAAGACTTGTAAAGTAAAAGTTGTAGCTAAAAAACAATCTTCTGGTGGTTCATCAGGTGGAGGAACAACAACACAACCAGAACAACAACAGCAACAACCACAGCAACAACAACCACAACCTGCATCTATAAAGATTAATGAACAAAACTTTAGTATATTTGTAGATGAATCAGTAGCACCAACTGTAACAATAACTAATGAATCAGCTGCTAATATTACTTGGTCTTCAAATAATCCATCAGTAGCAGCAGTATCAAGTACAGGAAGAATAACTGGAAAGGCACCAGGTAATGCAACTATAACCGCAAAACTTCCAAATGGAATTTATGCAACAGTTGGTGTAACAGTATCTAGAAAAGATATACCAATTACAAGTATTAAAGTAAATAAAGAAGTATTAAATATAACAGAAGGAACATCTGAATATATAACATTTACAGTTAGTCCTTCAACAACAACTAATAAAGTATATTTAACAAACAGTAATACTAGATATGTAACAATAGATAAATCAGAAGTATCATCGTTAAATTCTAGTGAAATTAAAATAAAAGTAACAGCAGCTACACTTGGTTCTTATACTAAAACTCAAACGGCTTATATAATCGCAACAGCTGCTAGTGGAGTACAAGCAACTTGCACAGTAAATGTAGTTAAGAAAGAAATACCAGCGACATCAATAATAATTAATAATGAAAAATGTAGAGCAGGTGCAGATGGTATAACTATTAAACCAGGTGGATATTATTACTTATCTAAAAAAATAACACCTACAAATACTACTGATACAGTAACTTGGGCTAGTAGTAATACATCAGTTGCAACAGTAGAAGATGGTAGAATAATTGGAGTTAAAAAAGGTTATACAATTATAACTGTCGCGACGACAAGTGGAAAAGTAGACTCTTGTATAGTATATGTAAAAGAATAAATTGAAAAATTTATTCTTTTTTTTCAAAAAAAGAAGTGTTTTTATCTTTTTTGGCTAACTATATTAATAGGAGGGTTAAATGGATAAAAAAGTAATAGTAAAGCAGAATGGAGAAAATGACTGTGCAAGTGCGTGTTTACTTTCAATAATGAGATACTATGGAGCTAATGCAATATTAGATGAAATATCATATGTTATAAGAGTAAGCAATGATGGAGCTAATGCATATAATCTAATAAATGGAGCAAGATATTTTGGATTTGATGGATATGGTATCCATTATTCATATGAAGAAATAATATCAAATAATATAACATTCCCAATAATCTGTCATGTACTAAAAAACAATATGTATCATTTCTTAGTAATATATGCAATAAAGAAAAATAATTTAATTGTAATGGATCCATCTTCTGATATACATAAAATATCAAAAGAACAATTTAAAAGTATTTATCTAGGTTCATCTATAGTTATTTATCCAGTAAAGAAATTTAATAGTTTAAAAGAACATAAAAAATTAACTTCTTTAATTTTAGATTATTTAAAACTATCTGAAAAAGAAACTATTAAAACAATAATACTATCTTTTTTAGTAATATTTATAAGCGTAATTATTAACTATTATGTACTTATATGTTTAGATTACATATTACCAAATTATAATATAAATTATTTAATAAAAATAACTATATTATTTGGAATATTCTATCTATTAAAAAGTATATTAGATTATATAAAAAATAACCTTATAATCAATATAGAAAAAGATATAAGTATAAAACTTAATAAAGATGTAATAATAAAATTATTTAATCTTCCATATCAATTCTTCAAAAATAAATCTACTGGAGATGTTATGAATAGAGTTAATGATATAAAAGCATTCAAAGACTTAATAATAAACATAGTATCTAATATATCAATAAACATTATATTAGTATTAATGAGTAGTATTATTCTAATAATTATTAATTCTAAACTATTCATAATAAATCTTATAAGTCTAATTATTTATTTCATAATAGTAAAAATATATAAAAGTATATTTACCAAACAAATAGAAGAAATATTAGATAGTGAAAGTATATATAATAAAACATTAAATGAAAATATAAATGGATATGAAAGTAATAAAAATATAAACATGATAAACTATTCAATTAAAAAAATAGAAATAGATAATAATAAAAACATTCATAAATATAATTCATATGAAAAGACACTCAATAAACAAGTATTATGGAAAGATATATTGTTAGATTTAACATATATTATAACAGTATTTATAAGCATCATTTATATAAATAATAAAACATTATCAATCGGAGAGTTTTATATGTTTAATTCAATATTAGTATTTTTTAAAGATCCACTTAAAAGTATATTAGACTTAGAACCAAGTATAAACTATATAAAAAATATTTATAATAGAATAAATGATATTCTAGTAACAAATAATATAAAAGATGGTGAAGTAATAGATAACATAAAAGGAAATATAAATGTATATGATTTATCATATTCTCCAGATGGTTTAAACAATATATTTGAAAACGTCTCATTCAATATAAAATATGGTTCAAAATTCTTATTATATGGAAATAGTGGTAATGGAAAAAGTACAATAATGAAAATATTACTAAAATATTTAAAAGATTATAATGGAGAAATATATATAGGTAACATTAATTTAAAAGATATTAATGAAGAATCAATATCTAATAATATGACATATGTATCACAACATAGTTATATATTTAATGATACACTTAAAAATAATATTGTTATGGATAGAGATATTAGTTACAAAGAATATGAAAAAGTAATAAATATATGTAACTTAAATAAATTTAGAAATAGTAAAAAATTAAGAAATAATTTCATAATAGAAGATAATGGTTTTAATATCTCAGGAGGAGAAAGACAAAAGATAGTATTAGCTAGAAGTTTACTAAAAGAAAGCAATTATATTATTCTAGATGAAGCATTAAGTGAAGTAGGTTTTAATGAAGAAAAAGAAATAATGAATAAAATATTTGAATATTTTAAAGACAAAACAATAATATATATTTCTCATAAAAAAGAAATAATAGATATGTTTGATTTAAAGTTCAAATTAGAAAGGAGGAAAGGTCATGATAGCAAATGATGAATTAGTACAAATAAAAGGTGGTAAAAAGAAAACAGCAAGTAGTGGTTGGATATATTATGGATTTGGAATTGGAGCTGTAATATCTTTTGTAGTAGGAGTAGTAGATGGTTATCTAAGACCACTAGCTTGTAACAAATGATGATAGAAAAAGAAGAACTATTAACTATTAAAGGAGGTAGTGTATCAGCAACACTATTAAATACTCTAATAAAAATAGTAACAACTGCCTTAGAACTTGGAAGAACAATAGGTTCAACCATAAGACGTAAAAAAACAAATTCAAAGTGCTGAAAAAAAGAAGAAGAAGAAAAGATAAAATGTAGAGTATTAGCTCTACATTTTCTTTTTTTATAATACCATGTATCATAAATGATACTCACAATGTAAACTCAGTATCACATTTGATACTACGTGAACACACCAAGTATCAAACTTGATACATAAAATTTGATTTTGATCTAAAAAAATGATAATATACATTCACAGCAAGAGGTAAAAAAATGACAGAAAATAATTATTTACTTGAATTAGAAAAAGAAATTAAAAGAATTCAATCAATAAGAAAACCAAGTGAAAATCCTTATCAATATAGTGATAAATTATCTCCTAAAGCTAAAGCAGTATTAGATAATATTGATAAGTATAATAATAATTCTTGGGCTATGTTCATGTATGAAAGAACTGATTCTACAAACTCAATGAACAAAATAGCTATTAAGTATAGAGGAAATAAAATTACTTATGCAGATATGTATTCTAAAGCTTATGAGTATTGTAAAGCATTAAAATCAGCAGGGGTTAAAAAAGGAGATCAAGTTCCAGTTTGTATTTCAAATATTCCAGAATACATATATTTATTATTAGCTTGTAGTTTTATAGGAGCACAAATACATTTAGTTGGAACATGGTTTGATAAAGACTATCTTAAAAAGATTTTAAATGATACTAAATCAGATGTTATGTTCATATCAGAAGATAACTATGAAAGTATAATTGATGTTGTTGAGAATAGTAATATTCAAACACCAGTTTTAATAGCATTAGAAGATTCACTAAAGAAAGATAAAGAAGGAAATCATTATAATCCATATCAAGAAATTGAAGGAGAAAATCATGTATTTACATCTAGATTTAATGAATTGAAAAATAAATCAACTAAGAATGTTATCAATCAAAAAGATTTCTTAGAACAAGGTAAAAACTATGATCAAGAAGTTCTTGAAAATGTACAAATAGATGATGTATCAACTATTTCATATACTAGTGGTACAACTAAGAAGGGACATCCAAAAGGAGTAAAACACTCTAATAGAGTATATATAAGTGTATCTAGATTTAAACTACCAGATGTTTCTGGTATGCCAGAAATGAAAAATTTAACTACACAATTTGAAATACCTACATATTCTCATACAAATTTAAGTAATGTTACTGATTCATTATTTTGTAATTGTACATATACATGTGAACCATTTAATGAAAATGATTTCTTTTTAACATCATTATTAATAAATAAACCTAATTATTGTCAATCAACAATAGGTAGATGGATAAACTTAGGAAAAGAATTACGTAAAGAAGAAAATAAAGATATAAAAATGCCTGGATTGATAATGCCAGATATTGTTGGTGAAGGATGTAGTATTGGAGAAGAAAAGTTTTTAAACAAAGTTGCCAGAGAACACAAATTTGGAGTAAAAAAATTACCATATCCTTTGGCACCAGTTACTTTCTCAACAGGAGGAGGAACTTGCGAAGGTGGTGGTGTATTCTTCACTTTATTCCACGAATTTCAACAAAAGATACTTGGTTTAAGAGGAAAAGATTATGTATTAGGTTTAATGCCTGTTAAAATGATTGATTATGAAATATTAAATCTAGAAGGCGATTATTGTAAACCTCATGAACCTGGAATATTAGTTGTTAATTCACCAGCTAATATGACTGGATATACAAATGAAAGCTTTGATTCATTCGCATATATAGATGATAAGTATGGAAAAAGATGGCTAAATATGGGTACATTAGCATATAAATCTGATCCAAAATATCAAACTGTTAAAATGAAAGGAAGAGTAAATGATTTTGTATTCTTACAAGATGGTTCATTTTTTCCAACATATTTAATAGAAGAATCAATCTCAAAAGATACAAAAAATATTATGTCTTGTACTGTAATCAAAATGAAGAATAATACTTATGTTTGTCATATTGAAAAACAACCTGATTCAACAAGAAATATAGATGATATACTTTATTCTTGTATGATGAGATTAAGAGATGAACTACCAGAAGAAATATTCGATAGAATATATTTTAGAGTAAGAAATTATGAAGAAGGATTCCCTCAAGCATCAAGTGGAAAAAGAGACTTTGAAGCATTAAGAGATGAAAATAATATAGATAAACTAATTTATATAGGAAATATTTCTAAAAAAGAGAAAGAAGAAGAAAAAGGAATGACATTAAAGAAAAAGTTATTTTAATAATAACTTTTTTAATTTTATAATATAGATTTATATAAATATTAGTGATATAATGATATATGATATAAAATAAAGAGGTGTTGATATGTATTTCTTAGTTATGCTTGTAACTTGTTTTGTATTTTCAGTTATTTTATGCATAGTCTTTTTATGCAAAAATAAAGTTCGTACAGATGAAACAAAAATATATTCTGTAATATTGTTTTCAAATTTAATCGGTATCGTTTTAGAAGGAAGCTGTATGTATTTAGGAAACAATGAATATCTTGGTACAAATTTTTATCAGGTTTTAATGCATTCTTATTTTATATATATCATATTCTTTATAACAATGTACATTTTTTATGTATTTGCTATATATGAAACAGAAGAAACTAAAGATAAATATAATATAGCAAAACTATGTGCTTTTATAGCATTATTACTAGGTATTATAGGTGTAATATTCTTACCAGTAGAACAACATGTAGGTTATGCAACTGGTACGGGTGTTAAGTTTATTTACATATATTCAAGTATAGTCTTTTTATGTGTATTGATTACAATATTCATAAATAGAAAAAACATACATATGAAAAAAGTAGTACCATTTTTCTTATTGGCGACAATGATGTTAATAATGACATCTATACAAAGAGAACACCCAGAAATAACAATATCAACAGCTATTCATTTTTTAACAGTATTTTTAATGTTTAATACAATAGAAAATCCAGATGTAAAAGTAATAGAACTTGAAAAGATAGCTAGAAATGCTGCAGAGATGGCTAATAAAGCTAAATCAGAATTCTTAAGTAGTATGTCTCATGAACTTAGAACACCACTTAATGCAATAGTTGGTCTATCAGAAGACATAGATAGTTATAAAACAGAACTTCCTTCTGAAGTATCTGAAGACTCACAAGATATAATAAATGCATCTGATACATTACTTGAATTAATTGGTAGTATCTTAGATATAAGTAAGATTGAAAGCGGTAAATTAGAAATAGTTGAAACAAACTATGCTCCTAGAAAAGAAATAGATTCTTTAGTTAAAATTCAAAGAACTAAAGTAGCAGAAAAACCAATTAATTTTATTACAAATATTTCACCAGATATTCCAGAAGTATTATATGGTGATAGATTAAGAATTAAACAAATTATTAACAATTTAATAAGTAATGCTATTAAATATACTGAAGCAGGTAAAATAGAATTTACTGCTGATTGGGATAAAGCAACTAAATCATTAATTATTAAAGTGGAAGATACTGGACGTGGTATCAAAAAAGAAGATATGGACAAATTATTTGCTAAATTTGAAAGACTACAAGTTGAAAAAGTATCTTCTGTACAAGGAACAGGACTTGGTCTTGCTATTACAAAAAATTTAATTGAAATAATGGGTGGTACAGTTACCGTAGATAGTGAATATGAAAAAGGTAGTACATTTAATGTAGTAATACCACAAAAGATAGGTAGTAAAGAAGAATTAGAAAAACAAGAAGCTGAACAAGCTGATAATGTTCCACAAAATGTTAATTATAAGAATATGAAACTATTAGTTGTTGATGATAATCCAATTAATATTAAAGTTCTTAGAAAATCAATTAAAATGTATGGATTTGATATTGATGAAGGCTATAATGGAATGGAAGTTATTAATAAGATTAAAGCTGGAAATCAATATGACTTAATCCTTATGGATATATTAATGCCAATACTTGGTGGATCTGAAACATTAGAAACATTAAAGAAAATACCTGGATTTAAAACACCAGTTATAGCATTAACAGCAGATGCTCTTAGTGGAGCAAAAGAAAAATATGTTGGTTTAGGATTTACCGATTATCTTGCCAAACCATTCTCAAGAGAAAATATAGCAAGAAAATTATATGATACATTAGGTAGAGGATCTGGTTTACCATCTCCAATGAATGATGAACATGAAACAAATAATACTGAAGTTCAAACTCAAGTACAACAAAACGTTAATCAAATACCAATGCAACAAAATTATGTTCAAACTCAAAATGGTATGTATATGAATCAACCTCAAATGATGAATGAAGTTGCACCACAACAAATGGTACAACAACCAATGTATACTCAACCAATGTATGGACAATATGTTGCTCAACCACAAATGCAAATGCCTGTAATGCCAAATTTAAGTAATACACAAGTTATGCCAAATTTAAGTAATACACAAGTAATGCCAACAATAACTCCTCAAATGATGAATGAAGTTGCACCACAACAAATGGTACAACAACCAATGTATACAACACCTGTTTATCAACCACAACCAGTATATTATCAACCAATGTATCAAGGACAAATGTATACTGAACAAGTACCTCAACAAGAAGTACCAAAAGAAAATAAATCATCAAAGAAGTCAGATAGTAAAGAGGTGAAATAATGGCACTATTTACAAATGCTGCAGAAGAAGATTCTATTAGAGAAGAACTTCTTAAAAAAAGTATGGAGATTTCTAAGGATGCTAGAGAAGTTACTGAAACTGAATTAAAAAATGTAGAAGGTGAAGGTAATCATACTCTTGCATACTTAAAAGAAAATGGTATAGATGGTCAATCTGGAATTGATATTCTTGGAGATGAAGAAGAATTCAATGAAAGACTTAAACAATTTGCATCTATTGCTAAATCAAAATATGGTAAATTAATGGACTGCAAAGTTGCTATGAATATGAAAGATTATGCTAGTGAAAGTAAAGAACTTAAAGAATTAGCAAATTATCTTGGAATTGAAAATCTATTCTTAATGGCTAAAGTTCATGAAAGCAAAGCTTTAACAGGAGATACTACATATATTATTGAACATTTCAAAGAATATGAAGATGAAATAATGAAAGAAATAAATGTAGTAAATGAATATTTAAAATAAGATATAGTTATAATACTATATCTTTTTTCTATAATTGAAATTATGGCATTTTAGTAGTAAAATAAATCTAGAAGGAAAAAAGAAATATGAGAAAAGCAATACTAGATGTAATAGATATGTCATGGCCTACTGTTGTTATTGTTGTATGTATATTATCAATAATGAGAATTGCTATTCATTTCAATTCTAGAAGTAGGAAAAAATTCGTCTTACATGAAGAAGTTTTTAACATGCTTTTTATTATTTATCTAATGGTACTTTTCAAACTTGTAACTAGTCAAGATTTACCAGGTGGTGGAACAAACTTTAAACCATTTAGCGAAATATTAAGATATAAATATGGAACAACAGGTTTCTATAAACAAGTATTTGGAAATATCTTGTTATTTATACCACTAGGTTATTTCTTAACTAAATATTGTAATTTAAAAAAATTGGGTGGCTTAATATTAATGACATTATTATCAAGTTTATCAATAGAAGTAGTACAACACTTTATTGGTAGAAGTTTTGATATAGATGATGTTATATTAAATGTAACAGGTGGTATAATAGGTTTTATTATTTATAAAGTATTAATAGCTATAAAAAATAAATTACCAAAAATATTAAATAAAGAATGGTTTTTCAATTTGTTAACATTATTATTAGTTGCATTTGTAGTTATTAGTTTATTAAAAATATTATAAATAGGGGGATTATATGAAAGATTATATTATAAATACAACAAATGAAAAGATTGATGTAGATTTATTAGATGATGTAATTAAATTTGCATGCAAACATCTAAAGATTGAAAATCCATTATTAAATATAGTAATTGTAGATAATGAAAAAATAAGAGAAATAAATAGAGATTATAGAGATAAAGATGCTGTTACTGATGTTATATCATTTGCATTTGAAGAAGTAAAAGATGTAGATTACGATGGTATAAGATTTCTAGGTGAAATATATATTTCATATGAAAGATGTAAAGAACAAGCAAGTGATTTTGGGCATAGTGTAACACGTGAATTTTGTTATTTAGCAGTACATGGTCTATTACATTTATTAGGATATGATCATATGACTGAAGAAGATAAAAAAGTAATGAGAGCTCTTGAGGAGGAAATTCTAAATGAATATGATATCACGCGATGAAAGAAAAAGACAAAAAGGATTAAAAAAATTCTTTCATAGTTTTACATATCCAATTAAAGGTCTTAGATACGCATACAGAAATGAACAAAATTTAGCAGTAGATGTTGGTATAGCATTATTAGTAATAATAGCAGGATTTATTTTTGATGTAAGTGTATCAGAATGGGCTATATTACTTTTAACAATAGGGTTAGTTATTTCTTGTGAACTAATTAATACAGCTATAGAAGCAGTAGTAGACTTAGTAACAGAAGAGTATCATCCTCTAGCAAAAGTAGCAAAAGATACAAGTGCAGCAGCAGTATTTATATTTGCTATAATAGCAGTAATAGTAGGTTTAATAATATTTTTACCTAAATTACTAGCAATACTATAAGGAGAAAATATGAAAGAAAAATTAATAAAATTATTAGATAATAGTTATGCACCTTATTCAAATATGCATTTCGCATGTATAGTAGAAACAAAAAGTGGTAATTTTTATGAAGGAGTAAATGTGGAAAATGCATCATATGGAGCTACTGTATGTGCAGAAAGAAATGCTGTATTTAACGCAGTTTCTCATGGAGAAAAAGAATTTAAAACAGTATATTTAATGACAAGTAGTGATGAAATATGTTATCCATGTAATCTTTGTAAACAAGTATTCTTAGAATTTTTTGATAAAGATGTAATATTTAATGTTATGACTAAAAGTGGAAAGATGGAAATATTATCTTTTGATAAATTAATGTCAACAACATTTACTAAGGAGGATATAGTATGAAAAGCGGTTTTGTAACAATAGTAGGAAGACCTAATACTGGAAAAAGTACTTTATTAAATTCTATTATTAAAGAAAAAATCGCTATCATTAGTCCAAAACCTCAAACAACTAGAAATCTAGTACAAGGTATTTATAATGAAGAAGATACACAAATAGTATTTGTAGATACTCCTGGAATACATAAACCAGTAGATAAACTTGGGACTGCTCTTAATGCACAATCATATTATTCAATAAATGATGTAGATATTGTCTTATTAGTAGTAGATGCTAGTGTTCCATATGGTAAAGGAGATAAATTTATAATTGATAAATTAATAGGATTAAATAAACCAGTATTCTTAATACTAAATAAAATAGATAAATTAAATGATGAACAAATATTACTTAAAATAAATGAATATAAAGATTTATATGAGTTTAGAGAAATAATACCTTTATCAGCTCTTAAAAATGATAATATAGATAGACTAATAAAAGTATTAAAAGATTATTTACCTGATAATGTTAAATATTTTTATAATGGTGAAACAACAACCGCAGAATTAGGTTTTAGATTATCAGAAATAGTTAGAGAAAAAATATTTATTCATACTAATGAAGAAGTACCTCATTCAATATCTTGTAAACTTATGGGATTTGAAGAAGGAAAAGATATAGTTAAAATATATGTAGATATCATAGTAGATAGAGATTCACTTCGTAAAATAATAGTTGGATCTCATGGTAGTATGATTAAAACAATAGGTTATGAAGCAAGATTAGATATGGAAGAATTATTACACAAAAAAGTATATTTAGAACTATATTGTAAAACAATTAAAAAATGGAGAGAAAAAGAAAAATATATTAAAGATCTAGGATATTTAATAGAAGAACTAGATGAAGAAAAATAATAGGAAAGGAATAAAAAGCATAAAGAATATCTTTATGCTTTTAATAAATATATGAAAATAATAAGCATAGAAGGAATTGTTATTAGTAGTACACCATTTAAAGAAAGTAGTAAGATTATAAATATATTTACTAAAGATAAAGGTATAATTGGATGTATAGCTAAAGGTGCTAAAGGAATGAAAAGTAAACTTAGAATTCCTAGTGAAAAGTTTGCTTATGGAGTATTTCATATATACTATAAAGAAAAAGGATTATGTACTTTAATAGATGCAGATATTAAGAATTATTTCATTAATATTAAAAGTGATATTATGAAAGTTAGTTATTTAACATATATATGTGAACTAGCATCAAATGTATATAAAGAAAGTAATGATAATGAAGTATATAATCTTATGGAAAATGCTATTTTAAAAATAGAAGATGAAATGAATCCTAAAATAATAACTAATATATTAGAAGTACAATTCTTAGAATATTTAGGTATTAGTTTAAACTTAGATAATTGTGTATCATGTGGTAGTACTAAAATAGCTACTATATCATTACCAAGAGGTGGATATATATGTTCTAAGTGTAGACATAATGAACCACTAGTAAGTGAAAAAGTACTAAAACTATTAAGATTATATTATTATGTTGATATATCAAAAATAAGTAATTTAGATATAGATATGGATGTAGCTAATATGATAGATAAGTTAATAGACGAATATTATGAAGAATATTCAGGAGTATATATTTATAGTAAAAAAATATTAAAGACATTAGAAAAATAAAGTGTTATAATACATTTGAAAGGAGACATTTATGAAAAAATTATTAGTATCAGTTATAGCAATATTTATGTGTTTATGTTTGCTAGGTTGTGAAAAAGAGGTAGAAAATACAACTGAAGTAGATTCACCTGCAATAAAATCAGGAGGATGGACAGTTAATACTGAAGTAGTTTCTGCTGGTATATCAAAAGATGCTAAAGCAGCATTAGATAAAGCTTTAGAAGAATATGATGGTATGACATTTGAACCAGTTGCTTTATTAGGCACTCAAGTAGTAGCAGGAACAAACTATATGATTTTATGTAAAGGTACTACTGTTACTCAAACACCTGTTACATCATTAAAAGTAGTAGTTGTTTATAAAGACTTAAAAGGTAATGCAATTATATCTAAAGTAAGTGATTTTGATCTAGAAAAATATGTAAGTAAAGATATTGCTTATCCAACTGATGAAGTAGTAGGGGGATGGACAGTTAATACTGAATTTGAAAATGCTAATTTACCAACTGATGCATCTACAGCATTTAAAGGAGTTCAATTAACTGGTGCATCATATACTCCAGTAGTATTATTAGGTTCTCAAGTAGTAGCAGGAACAAACTATGCTATCTTAGCAGTAGGTAAAACAACTACACAAACACCAATAACTACATTAGATGTACTTACAATCTATAAAGATTTAGAAGGTAAATCAAGTTTAACTTCAATTGCTTATATAGATTTAGCTGAATTTAATAAGTAGTAAAAATGACTCTTAAAAATATTAATTTTAAGAGTTTTTTTTATGCAAAAAAATATATTAAAAATAATTAGCACTCTATACTTGACATTGCTAAAAAATGTATTATAATAGTATTAGCACTGAGAGAAAAAGAGTGCTAAAAAAGGAGGTATATGTATATGATAGGTAGTAGACAAAAAGAGTTACTAAAAACAATTATAGAAGAATATATTAAAACTGCAAGACCAGTTGGTAGTAAGGCTTTATGTAAGAAATTCAAATGTTCAAGTGCAACAATAAGAAATGATATGGCTGCTCTTGAAGAAGCTGGATACCTTGAAAAAACACATATATCTTCAGGAAGGATTCCAAGTGAAAGTGGCTATAGATATTATGTAGATAATCTAATGGAACCAAAGAAGATTAGTGGAGAAGATATGCTTAAACTTCAAACTGTTATGAATAACAAAGAACTTGAATTAAGTGATGCTATTTCAAAGAGTTTAGAAATAATAAGTGATATTACAAACTATACTTCTATCGTATTAGGTAAAGAAGCAGAAGACAACAAACTAAAAAAAGTAGAAGTTGTTCCTATTAGTGAAAAACAACTAATAGCAATATTAATAACTGATACAGGTCATGTTGAAAATAAGAATGTTTTCTTAGAAGAAAATATTCCTGCTGAAGAAATATCTAAAACTACAGAGTTACTTAATAAGATGCTCATTGGGACGCAGATTAGTGATGTTCCTAAAAAACTTGAGTTTGATATAAAACCTGTTATTAGGAATTATATTCAAAACTACGAAGTAGTATATAATGCATTTTATAATGCACTATCTAATTTCACAAGTGATAGAAATGTTAGATTTGCGGGGAAGACTAATATATTAAAACAACCAGAATTTAATACTGTTGATGATGTTAAAAATATCATAAGTAAATTTGAAAGCAAAGATATGGTGAGTAAAATTGAAGAAACAGGTGATGAGGTTAAGGTATATATTGGTAGCGAAAGTGACATTGATGATAATGTAACAGTAGTTAAAACAAAATATAAAGCTGCTGGAAAAGAAGGAACTATTGCAATAATAGGACCAAAAAGAATGGAATACGAACGCGTTGTAAATATGCTTGAATATTTAAAGGGCGCAATAGAGAATAAAGGAAGTGAATGACTTGAAAAAGAATGATAAAAAAGAAGAAAAGAAAGTAAATGAAGAAGTAAAGGAAGAACAAACTACTGAAACTGAAGCTGGTTCATGTGGTTCATCATGTGAAACATGTGGAGGTTGTGGTGGTGGAATTGATCCTGAAACTATGGTTCAGATACTTGCTGCAAGAAATCAAGAACTAGAAGATAAATATATGCGCTTACAAGCAGAATATTTAAATTTTAAAACAAGAACTCAAGGTGAAGTTTCTAGAATGCTTCAATATGAAGGAGAAGACTTCATTAAAGAGATATTAAATATAAAAGATAACTTTGAAAGAGCTATTATGATGGATGATAATGATTTATCTGATGAAGTAAGTAAATTCTTAAGTGGATTTAAAATGATTCTTGGTAATCTAACAACATTACTTGATAAATATGAAGTAAAAGAAATAGTTTGTGAAGGATTAGAATTTGATCCAAATTTAGAAGATGCAGTACTTACTGAACATGATCCTAATAAACCTGAAAATGTAGTACTTGAAGTATTAACAAAAGGATATAAATATAAAGATAAAGTTATCAGACATGCAATGGTTAAGGTTAATAAATAATGCTTGATGAATTATTACCTATATTTACCATATGTGGTTTATATTCAGAACCTGAATACTTAAATTTAACTAAAGAAGAAAAAGATAATCTTGATTATGTAGATAGATGTTTATTTAGAGAAAATGAAAAAATAAATAATACATCATTCCATATAATGTTATTATTACTTGAATTAAGTAATGAACCAGATAAATATGAACCAGAAGAAGTAAGTTATAGAATGGATGAAATATTAAAAGACTTATCTGATGAAGAAAAAGTAATTGTTAATAATTTTATTCCAGCTTGTCTTAGTTCTATGGGTATATATAGTGAAGAAGCTAAAAAAGAAAGAAAATTAAAAAGAGAAAGGAATGATAAATAATGTCAAAAGTAAATAAAGTAATAGGAATAGATTTAGGTACAACAAATAGTTGTGTTTCTGTACTAGAAGGTGGAGAACCACATGTTATACCAAATGCTGAAGGAAATAGAACAACTCCTTCAGTAGTAAGTTTTAAAAATGGAGAAGTTAGAGTTGGAGATGTTGCAAAAAGAGAAGCTCAAACTTCTACAAATGTTATTAGTTCAATTAAAAGATTAATGGGAACTAAAGAAAAAGTTGAAGCAGAAGGAAAGAAATATACACCAGAAGAAATAAGCGCTAAGATTTTAATGAATCTAAAAGAAACTGCTGAAGCTTATCTTGGTGGAGAAGTATCAAAAGCTGTTATTACAGTTCCAGCATACTTCAATGATGCTCAAAGACAAGCAACTAAGAATGCAGGTAAAATTGCTGGATTAGATGTTG
>JAEEGL015102596.1_pt1 | contig 26805 bp, 24 predicted proteins | sample 9134231 | NCBI WGS metagenome assembly JAEEGL01 (sample SAMN16246548, study PRJNA631951) | gut metagenome | biome: gut microbiome; feature: rumen; material: fiber-attached | host: Bos | place: Iran: Karaj | collected 2018-10 | reverse complement strand
ATAACCTACGCGGATTTCAAGGCTCTTTTCTCCGCTTTTGAGCTGACGGAAATACTCTTTTTTGACTCTCCAGACGTGTTTTTTCGTCATCGTTAATCAACTCCTTTTAAAGATCAATAGTAGCGATAAAACCCGCTCCATCTATTATTATACCACAAAACTACCTAAAAATCAATATTACCGTATTAATTTGTAGTTATCACGACAAAAAAGAGTCAAATTCTGACTCTAATCCATGTGGTGATCCGGGTGGGGCTCGAACCCACGACACCAAGCTTAAGAGGCTCGTGCTCTAACCAACTGAGCTACCGGACCAATCACTCAGACTATTATACCACGAACCTCTTATTTTAGCAATGCTACTTTGCGTATTCTACTGCACGCGTCTCACGAATTACATTTACTTTAATTACACCAGGATACGACATTGTTGCTTCAATTTTATTAGCAATATCACGTGCTAATTTCAAAGCAGACAGATCGTCAATTTGCTTTGGCTCTACAATCACCCGAATTTCACGCCCTGCTGAAATCGCATAGGCCTTGTCAATACCAGAAAACGAAGTTGCAATATTTTCCAAATCCTTCATTCTCTCAGCAAAGTTTTCTGCAGAAATATTACGTGCGCCAGGTCTCGCTGCCGAAATCGCATCAACAATTTTTACAATAATCGCTTCTGGAGTAGTTGGCTCAATATCATCATGGTGTGCCGCCATTGCATGCACAATTGGTTCAGGCATACCATACTTCTTTGCAAGTTCTGCACCAATTTCTGCATGTTTTCCTTCAATTTTGTGCGTTACTGCTTTACCAATATCATGAAGTAAAGTAGCAGTTTTTGTTACACGTTTATCAGCGCCAATTTCTTCTGCAATCATTCCAGCCATATGTGCCATTTCAATAGAATGCAATAAAACATTTTGTCCATAAGAAGTTCTAAACTTTAATTCACCTAACAAATGTAAAATCTCCCGCGGAATACCTACTACGCCAACTTCGCGTGCCGCGTCCTCACCAGCTCTGACTACTTCTTTTTCAATCTCGCGTTCCGCTTTCGCGACTGATTCTTCAATTGAAGCAGGATTAATTCTCCCATCCTTCATTAATCTTTCCAAAGCATATCTTGCCACCTGTCTACGAATCGGATCAAAAGAAGACAAAACAATCATACCAGGAGTATCATCTACTAAAACATCTACGCCCGTCGCTCTTTGTAAAGTTTGGATATTACGGCCTTCCTTACCAATAATCCGACCTTTCATCTCATCATCCGGCAACTTCAAAGCAGTCACAGTTCTATCCGCAGTCACTTCTGATGACATTCGTTCCATTGCAGTAAGAAGCATTGCCTGCGCTGTTTCATCTATATCATGTTTAATTTCTTTTTGTTCCTTCGCAATTAAACCTACTAAATCTTGCTTTATGTCGTTCTCGGTCATTTTCATCAATTTATCACGTGCATCTGTCTTGCTAAGCTGAGCAATCTTTTCCAATTTTTCATGTTGTTTAGTGCGAATATCTTTCACTTCATTTTTTAATTCGTCTAATTCTTTTTCTTGTCTAGTTAGCTTTTCAGTCTTTTTTTCAAGCAAATCTAACTTTGTGTCTAACGCACTTTCTCGCTCTGCTAAACGATTTTCAGTCCGCTTCCACTCCTTTCGTCTTTCATTCTCTTCATTTTGACTTTTTTCTGCGACATTTGCAGCTTCTTTTTTTGCAGCCAACACAATATCGGATGCCTCTCTCTTAGCCTTACGTACTAAATCGTCGGCCTTGTCCTTTCCGCCGTTTTCGTTGTGCTTGTTGTAGGCAAAAATTCCCCCAGCCCCAACAGCAAGACCTGCCACGGCGGCAATGATTGGAAGTATTATTTCCATATTACCTCTTTCTAATTGTTTTTGTCAGTATTTTTCTCTATACCAACGGGTTAACAAATAACATCAAATTTAAATATTCCACCTCTATTATACCACAAAATCAACAAAAACTCAAAAAATCGCACTCGCAGAAATTCTCATTTCTACCATGCCGGTTGAAGTATTTCTTACCACTAAGTCTACACCATTACTTGCTCGTTCTACTCTATGCGTCACCCAACCAGAAGAATTCCTCACAACGAGAGAATTAGAAACCAAGCTCCCCTCAATATAGGATCTTTCACCATTTGGCCCGCAATAAATCAAGCCATTTTTAACTAACATTTCTTCTAAACGACCCATAATAACTCATTAACTCACCCTAAGTCTACCCCCTATTTGCATAAAATGCAAGCATAACAAAAATCAAAAACTCTTAACCCCAAAACCCGCGCTTCTTACTGTTTCTAAATTCTTCTAGTAGTTCTTTCTGTTTACGATTTAGATTCTTTGGTGTTTCAACAACAATAGTCACAATATGTGGGCCCCTATCACCATCGCTTCTAAACGGCACACCATGCCCAGATAGTTTAAATGGTGTTCCGCTTTGCGTTCCTGCCGGCACTTTCATCGTAACCGGACCATCCACAGTTTCAACCTCTACTTCACATCCTAATGCCGCATCCACCATACTGATCGTTTTTTCTGATAAAATAATTGCGCCTTCCCTAGTCAAGGTTTTGTGCGGTTTAACTCGTATTCTCACATACAAATCTCCCGCCTCAGAACCACCTTCCGGTGCTGGTCCGCCTTTTCCTCGCAGCTTAATTGACATTCCATCGTCAATTCCAGCTGGAATTTTTACATTTATTTCTTTACCTTTATCATCAGAAACCTTCTTATTAGTTCCAAAAATCGCTTCTTCAAATGTCAAAGTCACTGAAGTTTGGTAGTCCGCTCCTCTTCTTGCCCTTCTTGCACCTGCGCCAAAACCAAATATATTTCCTAGAATATCGTCTAAACCGCCACCACCAAAATCAAAATTAAATGTTTGGCCATTGTAATTAAACCCACCGCCAAATGAATTGCCGCCACCTGCAAATGGATTACCACCAGCGCCCCCTACACCAGCATGCCCAAATTGATCATATCTAGCACGTTTTTGTTTATCAGAAAGCACATCATGTGCCTCATTAATTTCCTTAAATTTTTCTTCAGCTTCCTTATTTCCGGGATTTTTATCCGGGTGATATTTTACCGCAAGTTTACGGTAAGCTTTTTTTATTTCATCATCCGACGCATTTCGCGATACGCCCAAAATTTCGTAATAATCACGTTTTGCCATAAAATAAATTATACACCATTAGCACTCTAAATACAAGAGTGCCAGTTATTAATTATCTTTTACCCGGATTTGTTGTAATCAATCCTTCCTCAGTTTCTGAAGCAATCACCTGAATATGCACATGGTTCTGCCCAGCAAAGAAAAGCCCATGCCCAACCGGAAAATTTGAAAGTAGCTTTTTTTCTTCTTCAGTCAACTTAAACACATCTGAAAGCACATCCACTGCAGAAGTAGATTGTTTTAATAGTAGTTGCATAGAAGAGTTTGCAACAATCGCACGACCCATTTTTGTCCCCATGAAATCTTCTACATCCTGCGTGACTGTTGTTAGACCAAGATAATATTTACGAGCACGTTTCGCGAGTGAGAATAAGAAATTCGCAGAATCCTCATATTGCATCAATTGCCATGCCTCATCCACAATCAATAAACGCTTTTTCTGCTCTGCTCTTACAATATTCCAAATATGCGAAAGCACGATATACATCGCCACCGGCCGAAGTTCATCTTCAAGATCCCGAATATTAAACACCACCATTTGATTATTGATATCTATGTTTGACTGCTGAGAGAAAATACCAGCAAAAGTACCAGTCGTATATTTACGAAGCCTTTGTGCTAGGGTTGGCCCAGAACCTTCCATATGTAGCAAAGTATCATACAAATTCATAATAGTTGGCGGGGTAGATTGATGTGTCAATGGATCAGAAGTAATTCCTGCCCTAGCATATGTATCAATTAGTGCCTGATCTAGATCCGCCTCTTCATTCGCAGTAAGCGCTGGCACAACTTGCCCAGAAGCAGTTGCCTGATTTCCTCCTAGCATTAATCTAAACAAACCATGCAAAGTCACTAAATTCGCTCTTAAAGCATCATTAGAGTCCTCCGTCCCTACCACCTTTGGCAAGTCAAAAGGATTAATCCTCACGTCTGAGTTTAGTGACAATCTGACGTAAGAACCACCCACCGCATCACATAGCTTCTGATACTCATTTTCAGGATCAATAATTATTATCTCTGCCCCCATCATCATTGATCTTAATGCTTCAAGTTTTACAGTAAATGACTTACCAGCACCAGACTTTGCAAATACCACCATATTTGCATTTTCAAGCGAAAATCTATCAAATATAACCAAGCCATTATTATGCATATTTACGCCATATAAAATACCTTTGTCTTGTGTTAAATCAGCCGAAGTAAACGGGAATGATGTAGAAATTGCACCAGTATTCATATTGCGGCGAATCTGCAACTGGTCTGAACATTGTGGCATTGTAGAATTAAGCCCTTGCTCCTGCTGAGAATTAGCTACCTTAGAAAATACCATTTGCTGTCCAAAAATTGTTTCAATTTTTTGTTGCACAAATTTCAACTCATCCAAAGAATCTGCCCACAAAGTCACATAGAGTCCAAACCTAAAGAATCGTTCCTCCCCAAGTTGCAACTGATCACGTAATTCTTCAGTATCAGCGAGCGCTGCTTCAAGCCCTGGATCACGTATCTTACCTTTTTCAATATTAAGGTTCATTGAAGCTTCAAGCTGTGTCGCTTTCGTACGTAAATTTTTCATCACTACTGCAGATTCAACTGGATAAATATACATTGACACGTCAATTACTTCATCTATATTAATAATGGACGATAGCCAACCAGTAAATAAAGATCGCGGATATCCATAAACATACAACGTTCTACCATATTTATTCCCCAATCTAAAATAATCCGAATGAATTTCAATCGCAGAAGGGGATATCAAATCACGTAAAGTATTAGTTCCTTGTTCAAAAGCTCGCTGTATTTCAGCAGCTTCCATGGCCTCCTGTTGCGCCGCAATCTCAGCTGGAGTTAGTCTAGTTTTCTTCGCCATTTTTCTCTCCCTTTTTTACATACATCGTTGCGACTCGCGAAAAATCAACAAGTGGTTCTCTCACCGCCGTATCCGGATTATTAAAGTTATAGTATAGTTCCGCTAGCTCCTTAGTATTTAACCTTGCAGAATAAATACCCATATTATATAAACCTGCCATCACCGTATCAACTCTATTATTTATTTCATCCATAGCTTTGTCATAAGTGGCACGATCAATTCTAATAGCCCCAGCTGATTTTGTCTTAGAAAACGCTTTAAAGAAACTACGTGTTTGTTGAACTAATTTCTCCGCATCATTAGACGTATAGTATGGAATAACTATAAAGAAGGACTTGTCCATAATATTTGCTTCTTGCGACAAACTATCAATGAATTCTATATAATCGTCCATTAATACTCCAAGCAACATATTGTCATTATTTCGTCTAATTTCACTTAATCTTCCAATATATGGTCCAATGTCTACTCTCTGTGAACGTACCAATATTTGTGTAGTAAACGTTAAAGAGTTCAAAAAACTCTGGTACGATTGTTCCACTCCTTCCCGCTCCATTTCGGACATCAAATCAAAATTAATTGATTTACACGCTACCACCGCTCTAAAAGAGCCGTCTTTCATAATTACCACATTGTCACGTAATTCTGATATCAACAAACTCGCTTGCGTAGAAGTAGGCGATTCTGCACGTGGAGAAACTGGCGCATTTTGTGTCGCCATCACAGCAGTAGCTCCTAAATTCGCCATATTTTGGCTTTGCATATTATTTGGCATCTGCGTCATCATCTGAGATGCTGGCTGCATATTCGGCATCCCAGCATTTTGCCCCGGCAAAATCATCTGCGGCCCTGCCTGCCCTTGCATATTTTGATTATTCTGATTAACTTGTTGTGGATTCATTTTCTATTTCTAATGTAGCGATATAAAAACTTCGCCCTCTTCCTTTCCATTTATACGGTTAGCCTCTTTTGCGATGGTTGCAACGGAATAATCAGGATTATTTGATAATTCTATTATACTAGATTTTGGCGGGTTTTGCACTATCTCCGCTTCTGCTTTTTCCACAGGTTTTTCTGGTTGCACAGTCACCGCATTTGCCGTCTCCGATAAACCACTAAAATCAACCGCTTCCTTTTGTTTATCTAGCTCTTCATCTAATTCAGCTCCATTATTTGCTATAATTTTCGCATTATCCATATTAATCTGCTCTGTCTGCTTTATCGCTTCTCTCATCTCCCTAATTACCTCAGCGTGCCGATTATTCTCATCTTTAATAATTGAATCTTCTAAGCTATCAAAATGACTAGTTTCAAACATGTCTTCTACCGTCTCTGCTTCTGCCTGTATATCCTCATTTATTACATTGTCACCCACATTTTTTATCGCACGTCCTTCACTATCAACAATATCAGCCAAAAACGAAAGCCTATGCGTCGCTTCCTCGCCAGTTAACTTTCTCCCTTTATCCTCTTCTTCAATTTTTGGTGCCAAAATTGTAATATTATTATCAACCTGCCCCGCTTCCCAACGTCTATTATGTGGTTTAATGTAATACGAAACTAATGCTGCCAAATAAGTTTCCATCGGTTGATCTTTCTTTAAAGGTAAGGCAAGAGCAGCAAAAAGTAAAATCGGCGGCACCGGCAAAATAGCGAGCAAAGGAAATATTTGGAATAACCCCACTGCAAGCGCAATCAAACCACCGCACACCAAAAGATAAACAAACTGCCGAAAACTAAACGGCCCTAATAGTTTATCATCCGCCTCAACATCCTGAGGCACCTTATACTGTGCCATATATTATATATTATAGCATAATTGTATATGCTTTTTAATAATCAAACTCTATTATTAATATCGTACAAGAATATCTAAATCAGAAAACCAACCGCTTATCTCGTCCATCGTCGCATTAGGGTTTTCATTACACAACTCATCAAATCGTTCTAATGCCCTACTATACTCTTCTCTACTATCAAGTATCCTAAATACATTATCCTTTAATTCTTCCGCCGTCAAACTATTATAGTAAGCTTCCCCTAACAAATTCGCTAAATTTTCTAAGCGTGGAGTATGATTATCTCTATTATCTTGTGGCTGCCTTGCATATATTAAATTTCCGTCTTTATCGTGCTTTCTTTGGCGGAATGCAATAGCCTCAGATTGCAAGTCCTGATCAACAAGTAATGGATCAAAGTTGATATCTGGATTGTGCTCCCATTTTTCCTCAACCATCTTTAAGAATTCATATTGAGCATCCGCCGTACCAGGTTTTTGGTTATCAATCGTATTGCTCGTTCTTAATCTGTCAAATGCAGGCAAAATTTTCTTCATCGCTGGGAAAATTAATTTACGTTTAATAGTGTTCATTCGCTGCTCATAATTAGGGTTCTCCACAGGTATATGATCTATAATATTCCCATTTTCATCTAATACCCAATCCTCACCGCCAAACAATTCATTGTTAATATTTACTGCATTAGCAATTTCTTCTTCTGTAAAAATCTTTTCCCAGTTATCAGGGTTCATAAGTGCCGTCAAATATTCAATTGATGCCGGATTTTGGGTATTTAAACCACCTGGCTTTGATGTCTTTTTAATACTATCAAGTACCCAAATTGCATGTTGTGCTGCATTCTTTATTTGTCTGTTTCCAACTCCAGAATTGAACATTGAACCAGCCCACGTAGCATTTCCTTTATAATCCTTCATAGCTCGGCCCACCGTCGTACTATAACGTGACAAGCCTATTTCATTTTGTCCTTGTGGCGTTATAATATCACCAATGCTAACACCAGATAATATACTATATACATCATTAATAGGATCAGCGATAGGGATATCGTAATTTGAAAAAGTCTCTTTTATAAATGCCGCATCATCATGGTTATTACCGTCATCACCTTTTCCACGATGAATTCTAGCAATCACGTTGCCATCCTGATCCTTAAAATCAAAGTACAAACCCTTTTCATCCCTTTTATCATAAAGCACTAACTTCTCAGGCGCTTTAGTTAAAGCATCACCACGCACTGTTTCAACATAGCTACCATCTTCATTTCTTAACCGTTCGCCATTTGCATCGGTAGCCCAACCATCATCATCTACCAAATATCCAGCCATAAAACAACGAAAGGCACGTTTGTTATACCCATTTAACCCATACTTAGCCAACCAAACAGCATATTCCGATCTCTGCTTTGATTCAACTTTTGCAGCTTGAGAAATAATCTTAGCGGACAAACGTTGCTCGCCATCCGGACCGGCCACAGATTTAATATAACGATTGAATGCTACTGCATCAATTGGGTTATTATTTGCATCTCTCTTATTCGCCGCAAGATATCTATCTACTGCAAAATTAATATCATTTTCTTCATCAATATCTTTCAGATGTGCCGCACGAACATAATCTAGCCATGCATGCTGAGATTGTACATTAAGCTCTTTGTCACGATAATCTCTATCATAATAACTACTGTAATTTCCCATTACATGTTCAGTATTAGCAACTGCATTACTAGATATTAACGAATAATTACGCGCTGATTTTGCATTCCTTGTATAGCGAGAAGCACGACGAGAGTTACTTGGCATTTCCCCAATATCACTACCGGCAATTTTTCGCTGCACATATTCTGATTTTTTCCCCGAAAAAGCCTCAAGCGCATTTTTAGTGTCTTCCTCTCTCAAAGCCTTTCTCTTCTCTAAATATTGCATTAATTTAGCCGAAGCAGTTCTTCCATTATTTAGAGTATTGGCTCTCCTATTAAGCATACGCGATTCTGCCCAAGCACGATTGCTTGCAAGTGGCCTTGCCGCAAAACCACGCATTTTTGCATTGATTGTTCCAAGCACAGTTCCGCTCATCTTCATCAAAGACCATGAGAAGAACAATGGGAATACTTGCACGGCCAAACCCAAAATTACCCAGAAAGCATCCTTCGCGCTCGCAATTAATGCAAAACCTGCTAAGCTAGATGCGCCAAATAACAACGAGAACATCGGATAAAATACCAACATTTTAATCAGTAAATCTTTCCACTTCTTAAATAGGCCTTCCGTATTTGGTAGTATATTAGCTACGATAGCTAAAGGCGCCACCATGACCAAGAGTGCCACTACTGCTTGACGCAAAGCAATCGTAATTAAACCAGAAGCTACTGCCACTATTGCTCCTAACACCACTGGAATTAGCATCCAAATAGTACCAGTTTCAAATGCAATTGCCCCTGCTGCTAATGACAAAGATGCCCCACCAGCCAACGCTCCATATAGTTCAGAATAAGCTAAATTCAAACTTTCTGCAGCTTCAGCGGAAACCTGCATATTCGCTACTACCGTTTCCTCTACAGAAGTAAACACCCCTCTAAGGCTATTACCTATTACATTAGATACATCTATACCTAATTGGCAGATCAAAAAACTTAAATTCACTAAAACCGCCGCAATAATTAGTTTAGGTAACGCCTTTTTTAAACCATAATTTGATATCCCAAGTCCCGTAATCTGCGAATAAATTACCACCAATAAGAAAATAATAAATACAACATTAGTCACGCCCCTACAATACTTCCAAATCTCATAAATTGGCGTTCCATCCTTAGCTTCTACCGGATTTACTACTAGTAAATCTTCTATAGTATGGTAAATCCAGTCTATCGCCTCGGATATTTTACCTGTCGTCGGACAGACAAGCCAACCAATAGAACCAAGCTCATTCTGACAGTTTTTGTTATCTTTTATCGGACTAGGAACTTTTTCCTCTTGTGGCGCAGTCGTTTCTCCGTCATCAGATGAAGTTTCTTCAGTAGGTTCTTCGTTATTCGTCTCATTACTGGTATCTATTTCCTCAGACGTATCAGGATCAGCATAAACATTTTGTACCGCCACACTGTTAATCAGTCCAAAACCACCACTAATTATTAAAAGAAAAGCAAAAAAGTACCTTAAAAAGGATTGCTTTATTCTCTCTTTAAAACACTTCTTTTCTTTCATATAAAAACGCCTCCAATCAAGGCATGTTACGATTATAGCACACATAAGCGTTTTTGTCAAGAGATAAACCCCGTTTTTCCTCATATTTTTTAAGCTAGACTTTTTGTCATTTTATGATAATATATAGATATAAGTATATTAATCAAATGAAGCATAAACTAACTAAAATAATCCTCATCTTAGCAACTGTTTTAGGTGCTTTCTCTGTTTTTTCTACCCCTGTTTTTGCCGATGAAAACTTTGACGATAGCAATTGCAATCAACCTTTTCTAGGCCTCACCTCATGGTGCTTTGGTATAGGTAATTTTGAAGGTGAAGAAGAGCTCAAAACTGGTATCTGGAAAATCGCCGCTAACATTGCAATTGATATCACAGTCATTGCTGCTTATTTAGTACTCGGTTTTGTTATTTACGGTGGTTATCTCTATTCATTGTCAGGTGGCGACCCCCACAAAGTTGCAACTGGAAGAAAAACCCTCGCAAACGCCTTTATCGGATTAGCTATAGTTTTAACTGCCTATATCATCTTAAATACCATCCGCTTTGTGCTAATTGGTAGTGATGGTAATTTATCGGACCGAGCTGCACTAGAGAACATTAATGTCAATCTGATGGTAACTAGCAGCATCCAATGGGTCGTAGGCATCGCAGGCTTAATAGCGGCAATTTTCATAATAATTGGCGGCATATCTTATATGACCTCTGCAGGCGATTCACAAAAAGCTCAAAAAGCTCGCCAAACAATCCTCTATGCATTAATTGGTCTCGCGATCGTAGCACTTGCCGAAATAATTACCGCATTTGTCACCAACATGATTAATGATGCCAAAGCAGAAAACTCATATCATATAACAAACCAAACTGTTATTTCAAAGGAGGTTCATGAAAACAAAACTATCTAAAATAATCCTAGGCCTAGCCCTACTATCTTTTACCGGCCTTGCTATTATGCCAACAGCTACTGTTTTTGCTGACGACCCTTCTAGTGACGTTTGTAACCTAGACGTTCCTCCATCCGTCAAAGATGCCGCTGGCTGCAATTCTAATAGTGACAATCTTACAGGGATTGTTATATCTGTTCTTAATGTTATCATTGGTCTTTCCGGTCTAATAGCCGTCGTATTCATCATTATTGGTGGAATTGGCTATATGACCTCCGCTGGTGATGCCCCTAAACTTGAGAAAGCCAAAAAAACCATCCTTTACGCAGCCATCGGCCTCGCGATTTGTGCACTCGCCTTCGTAATTGTTAACTTTGCAATTGGAATAATATATAGCGGTAACGAAACAACATAGTTTTTATACTTGCATTTATCTAAAAAAGCGATATAATATAATTAAATTAAATAAAGGAACCAAATGAAAGATATTATTACAAAGCTTGCTGCTGATCCTATTGACACAGGAGGCGGCGAAGTTAGGCCGTTTTCAGGCAATAACGCTGACACCGATTTGACTACCATTATTATTAACATCATCAACGCCATTCTCGGTGTACTTGGCCTCGTTGCTGTTGTTGTCATCATTATTGGTGGTATCAATTATATGACTTCATCCGGCGAAGCAGCCAAAGTTAAAAAAGCCAAAGATACTATTCTTTATGGAGTTATTGGTTTAGTCATTTGTGTTCTAGCCTTTGCAATCGTTAACTTTGTTATCAAAAACATCCTCACACAGGCATAAAAACAGCAATTCACAAAACGCCCTTCGGGGCGTTTTTTTATTTGCCATCACAAAACACAGAACACAAAACAAAAAAAACACATCAAAAAATCCCTCATCAGAGGGATTATTTTGACCATCAAGTACCACCTTATTGAATCGCTATCTTCTTTGGCTGCTCAGTCTTTTCTTTCTCAAAAGTAATCGTTAGCACGCCATCTTTGAGTTCCGCTTTTACACTATTTTCGTCCTCACGAACCTGTACAGGAAGAGCAATCGTTCGTGAAAATTCGCCCCAGTAACATTCTTGAATATGCCATCTAGTAGTCTGCTCATCTTCACCCCCCGACAAAACCCCAGAAATAGTCAGAATATTGTCGGAAATACTGACATCTAGATCAGACTTTGAGATGCCAGCGGTGCGAGCTTTAACTACTAATTTATCGGCGGTTTCATAGACATCTACTGCAAGTTGTCCTGGAAAGTCGTCGGTATTTTCCCACTCATCTTCAACTGGTTCGCTGATTTCATCCTGTGGAATATCATCCTCAATTAAGGCAGTTTCCTCGGTTTCAACCGGAGCTGCAAGCTCTTCGTCATTCCCAAGGAACGCAGCCGCGAGGTCATCCTCCATCAGCAAATCGTCACTATTTGTACGAGCCATATTTCCTCCACTTATATTGTTATGCTTTATTATATATTAGTTTCATAGTAAAATCAAGCAAATATGCCAAAAAATGTAAAAAATACAACATTCCCAAGCCTTCTAGACCTAATCGCTCCCCACTCTTGTAGGGGTTGTGGCCTCACGGGAAGCATCCTATGCGACCGTTGTAAAAAATACATTTTAAAAAATCATCAAAACTTATGCCCTATTTGTAAAGAACCAAACAAACACGGTATTTGTCATAATCATCAGAATAATTTACCTCCTACTTTTATCATCGGCGAACGTACGGAGCTTCTAGGCGTTCTCATTCACGATTACAAATATCGTTCCATTCGTGCCCTCAAAAAACCACTCGCAGAGCTACTTTATCACGTCCTTCCGACTCCAAATCCCAATACCATAATCATTCCCCTTCCAACTATTAGCAAACATATCCGTTCTCGTGGCTTAGATCACACTTATCTTATTGCTAAAAATCTTGCAAAATTAAATTCAAATTATCATGTTGCAAAACTACTCCTCCGTAATAAAAACACCGTCCAGGTTGGCACCGACCTTAAAACTCGTCAATCCCAAGCCTCTTCTGCTTATGCTTTAAATCCAAAATACACCATCAACCCCTCTAACACTTATATTCTTTTAGACGACGTCTGGACCACTGGTGCTAGCCTTTTATCAGCCACAAAAATGCTCCAGCAAGCTGGAGCAAATCATTTACAAATTGCAATCTTAGCACTCAGTCGTCTCAATTAAAAGAGAGGTTTCTTCCTTTTTATCGTCATCAGAACTTGGCAATGCATTAATTACGAAGTTTACAATCGCAAACGCAAGCACAGAAATCACTAAACCAATAATTGCATAAAGTACGGTATTCTTTGCATCAGTTACTTTCTTGGAATCACCACCAGATACCACATATTTAATACCGCCAATAATTAACATTATCACCGCAATAATACCTACAATATACAAAATTGTATTCGTCACCTGGCGAAATACGCCAGTATTTCCAAATAAATCTCTCGGGCATCCATCGCATCTTGCCATTTCTGCACCCTCTTGCAAAGTCATGGCAGAAACCGATGTAGCTCCCACCAATAACAATCCCCCTATTATGAACACTGGTAATAATAATTTCAAAACATTTTTCATAAGTCAATTATATCACATTATTCAAAAAAAATAAAGCCCCATTCATTTATGGCCATTCATTTATGGCGGAGGGTGAGGGATTTGAACCCTCGCTCCAGGTTGCCCCAGACTATCTCGTTAGCAATGAGACCCCTTCAACCACTTGGGTAACCCTCCATTCACATTATTTTATCATATTTTCAGAAATTATGATACAATTAAAGTATGGCAAAAAGCACAAACGAAATCTCTTGGCAAGCCGAAGAATACATCGTTCGCGATCGCAATTTTTGGTGGTACATCGGCCTTTTTGTAATAGCTGCCGGCCTATGTGTTCTATCTGTTTTTCTGGGTTGGTGGACTTTTCTAGTTTTAATTATTCTTAGCGTCGTAGCTATCCTAATCTCCGTCTTTCGCCCTCCCCGCAAAATCAATTATATTTTAAATAACGAAGGGCTCACCGAAGGAACTATCCTTCATAAATACGAAAATTATAAAGCTTTTGGCATCCTTAAAGAAGGTAGTTATTTTTCCGCTGTTCTTATTCCCAAAAAACGTTTCAGCCTCAGCACTAAAGTTTATTTTTCCGAAGGTAACGGCGAACAAATTGTAGATATTCTCGGAGCACATTTACCTATGGAAGAAGTCAAGTTAGATTTTCTGGATAAAATTGTAAACTTCTTGCGTATATAAAAATCTGTGCTATAATTAAACATAAGTATTAATATTAAAAGGTGGGCAAAATGGACCAAAATCAAGCAACTACTAATGAGCCGACTGTAGACAACGATCTACAAAAAGCTATCGACGACATCACAAACAAAACTAATATCGATCCGGTTTTTTCCGATCCCGTAGCCGCTCCTTCATCTGTTCCAGAAGGTGATACCGGCGAACTCGGTGAACCAGTCGGTCCATTCCCAGAACCCAAACTTGCCGTCGTTGAGCAAGCCCCAGAAGGCATCGCCCCCTTGGAAGCAGTTAATATCCCTGAACTAAATATTCCTGCTCCAGCCGACATTCCAGTACCACCTGCCCCTGCTCCAGAACCAGTTGCTCCTGCTCCAGAGCCAATCAGCCAGCCTGCCGAAAACCTCAATATGCACCAAATTAAGGAAGCTGCACTTCGTGACTTGCTACCACTACTAGACAGGCTCAATATGACAGCCTCTCAAAAATTCAACATTTATCGTAGCGTGTTTGAAGATTTACGAGATTATACAATTCTTGAACCAGCTTATCGCACAGCTAAAGAAATCCCTGACGAAACTGAACGTGCTGAAGCACTTCTCTACCTTGTAGAGTCTATTGATAAAATGTAAACCCACCTCACACAAAAAAATAAGCCCCTTACGGGGCTTATTTTATATTCTAATATCCCATTCCCATATCAGGCGTTGCCGGCTTTTCTTCAGGTATTTCACAAATCAGTGCTCCCATTGTAATCGCCGTCGCTGCGATAGAAGTGGCATTCTTTACAGCTTCCTTTGTCACCTTTGCAGGATCAATCACACCAGATTTCTTCAAATCTACCAAACCTTTCTCTGGTGTCATTACATTCACACCTAAGCCCGGTTTAGCACTTTCAACCTCAGCCAAAAGCGCCTGCGCATTAAGACCTGCGTTCTCCATAATATGTATAAATGGAGTTTTTAGTGCGTTTTTCACAATCCTTGCTCCAGCGTCTTTCTCGTCCAACTTAGCAGCAGCATTCACAAGAGTTACGCCTCCACCAGTTACAATCCCTTCAGCCAAAGCTGCCTTAGTTGCCGCTACGGCATCGTCCACTCTAAATTTCTTTTCATCAATTTCTGTTTCAGTAGCTCCTCCTACCTTGATCACGGCTACTTTACCAGACAAAGCCGCCGCTCTTTTTTCAAATTCCTCTCGTTCATAATCGGATTTTGCATTACCAGCAAAAGTATGGATTAAAGAAATTCTATCAGCAATCGCCTTTTTAGCACCTGCGCCCTTAATAATCGTCGTAGAATCCTTTTCCGCAATCACCTTAACCGCTGAACCTAACACTTCCATTCCTACTTCTTCCAACTTCAATCCCTTATCTGCAGACACTACTGTTGCATCAGTCAGAATAGCAATATCTTCCATTATTTCTTTTCGCCTATCGCCAAACGAAGGAGCTTTTAGCACTAATGAATTAAATACTCCTTTAAGTTTATTAAGTACTAATAAGCTTAAAGCCTCACCCTCCACCTCTTCTGCAATAATTACTAAATCTTTTTTGCCACTTTGTGCCACCTTCTCTAAAAGAGGCAAAATATCCGAAGCGGCAGAAATCTTTTTATCTGTCACTAAAATCAACGGTTTTTCAAACACAGCTTCTTGCCTATTCACGTCAGTAACAAAGAATGGCGAAGAATAACCTTTATCATATGAAAATCCTTCCACAATCTCTTGTTCCATAGTCAAACCTTGGCCAGCTTCAACCGTCACTACTCCGTCCTTGCCAATTTTTGCAATTACTTCCGCAATTAACTTACCAATTTCTTCATCTCCTGCCGAAATCGTTGCTACTTCCGCTACTTTATTGGAGTCGCCTTCAATTTTTTCAGAAACTTTATCAATCCCGGCTACAACTTCAGCCCCAGCTTTTTCAATCCCCCGACGAAGCTCCATCGGATTCATTCCGGCCGCAATTAACTTATTTGCTTCGTTTAAAATATTGTATGTTAATACAGTCACTGTAGTGGTACCATCACCGGCTACTTTATTTAGCTTCTGAGCTGCAGTTTTAATTAACTTCGCTCCAACTGCTTCACCTAACGTCTCGTCCTTTGCAGGTAGCTCAACTGCCTCTGCGACCGTTACTCCATCGTGCGTAATCACCGGAGCACCATATTCCTTTTCAATAATTACATTTTTGCCTTTTGGGCCAAACGTCACTTTGACCGCATCGTACAACTGTTTTGCACCAGAAAGCACCTTTTCTCGTGCTTCTGCCTCATAATATATTTTCTTTGCCATTTTTTCTCCTTATTTATTATAAATCTACTCTTATCACTACAAAAGTTTTCCACAACTTTTCCACAGTTTACAAAGTAGCTAAAATATCCTCTTCTTTCAGAATAATATAATCTTTATTATTGTGTTTTATCTCCGTAGTTGAGTATTCTTTATACACAATTTTATCGCCTTTTTTTACACCTTTTACTTCTGGTCCCACTGACTCTACAACTGCATAGGCCGGTTTTTCTTTTGCTTCTCCAAGCAAAATCCCCGCTTTCGTCTTTTCTAATGGTTTTTCTATTATCGCAACCACACGATCTTTTAATGGTTTTAGTGACATAAAACTATTAACTCCTTTTCTACCCCTATTATAGCACAAAAATTAGCACTGTAAAGACACGAGTGCTAATTTTATAGTTCCAACCTATCTTAAAGCAATATTACCTTATATTTCCCATCTTTAGTGCCACCCCATTCATCTACAGCCTTTCTTACACCAGGTAAAGCTGGGTTATTATAATCATGTACTATTATTACTCCACCCAAAACCATCTTAGGTATTATAAGTTTTAAAGAATCCTTAACCGAATCATAAAAATCTCCATCCAAAAACGCAAAAGCAATCTTTTCTGGCAAATCTGTTTCTGTCAAATCAGCAAACCATGCTTTTTTAATAATTGGAACCTTCAGCCCTGCTCTTAAAAACCTCTCTTTCACTTCCCTTTTTGTCGCAAATAATTCACCTCTCTTAAAGTTCTCCCCTAATACCGAATTATCTTTTTCAGATTTTTCTGGTAAACCTTCAAACGAGTCATAAATCCATAATTTCTTATCATTATTACGAAGCATTTCTGCTAGTAATAGTGACGTATCTCCCTTATAACACCCCATTTCAACGAAATCACCATCGCACTCCAAACATTCCTGCGCTAAAGATAAAATTTTGTTCGTCTCCGCTAATGAAACTTGATCGTTTTTCCAGCTCACTTTAAATACTTTCTTAAATACTCACCTGTTGGTGTCTTTGCGCTTCGTGCTAAATCTTCCGGCGTTCCTTCTGCTACCACTTGACCACCTTTTAGTCCCCCTTCGGGTCCCATATCTATTACCCAGTCTGCCGATTTAATTACATGTAAATTATGTTCAATCACAATCATTGTATTGCCACCATCAACCAATTTATTCAGGATACTAAGTAATCTTTTTACATCATCCGTGTGTAACCCAGTAGTCGGTTCGTCTAAAATATACAATGTCTTGCCCGTAGATCTACGTGACAATTCCGTTGCTAGTTTTATCCTCTGCGCCTCACCACCTGAAAAAGTCGTAGCTGGCTGGCCCAATTTAATATACCCTAAACCTACCTCTTGTATCGTTCTTAGTTTACCTACAACAGAAGGAATATTTTTAAAGAATTCCACTGCTTCGTCAATCGTCATATCTAGCACTTGCGAAATATCTTTTCCCTTATATTTCACTTCTAGTGCTTCCGCATTATAGCGTTTACCATGGCACTTCGGACAAGTTACATAAACATCCGGTAAAAAGTGCATTTCAATCTTATTCACGCCATCACCTTGGCAATGCTCACATCGTCCACCCTTTACATTAAACGAAAACCTACCTGCTTTATAGCCACGCACTTCCGCTTCAGGCTGCGAAGCAAATAATTCCCTAATCGCAGTAAATACTCCTGTGTAAGTTGCAGGATTGCTCCTTGGAGTACGTCCAATCGGCGACTGGTCTATCACAATTACCTTATTTAAATGTTCAATTCCATCAATCCTCTCATGTGTACCAGACACTGTCTGCGCATGGTGTAATCTCGCTAATAATTCATTTGCCAATACTGAGTTAACTAAAGTAGATTTTCCTGATCCAGAAACTCCAGACACTACATTCATTACTCCTAAAGGAAAATGTACATCTATGTTTTTTAAATTATTCTCTCGTGCACCCACAACTACTAATTCTTGTCCACGCTTAGCTTTGCGACGTTTTTTCGGCACCGGAATCGTCATTTCCCCTGACAAATACTTTCCTGTAACCGAGTCTTTATTTGCCATTATTTCTTCCGGCGTGCCACACGCTACCAACTTTCCACCCGCCAGCCCAGCTCCAGGACCAATATCAATAATATAGTCAGACATTAGCATCGTATCTTCATCATGTTCAACTACTAATACAGTATTTTTTAAATCCCTTAAATGTTTTAGAGTCGCAATTAATTTATCGTTATCTCTCTGATGTAAACCGATAGAAGGTTCGTCTAAAACATACAAAACACCTTGCAAGCCAGATCCAATCTGCGTCGCAAGTCGTATCCGTTGCGCCTCACCGCCGCTCAAAGTATTTGCCGCTCTACCAAGTTCCAAATATCCCAAACCAACATCCTGCATAAACTTCACTCGTTCCCTAATCTCCTTTAAGATTGGCCCCGCAATCATTTCCTCAGATTCCGAAAAACCTAAATCTTGCGACAAAACTTCCAAAGTTGCATCCACATCTAAATTACACATATCAACTATGTTTAAATCATGCACAGTTACAGCCAGCACAGCAGGTTTTAATCTTGCCCCATGACATTCTTGACATTGTCTTACTCTCATGAATCTTTCAATATCGTGTTTAGTAAACTCAGATACTTTTGGATCATGATACCGTCTTTCTAACATCGGTATCACACCTTCATAAATTGTTTCATAAATCGTGCCATCTGCAAATCTACCTGAACCAGAAATTTTCATTTCATACTTTTCATCGCCAGTCCCATAAAGTATCAAATGTCGTATTTCTTCTGAAAGCTCACCAATTGGCGTATGTACATTAAACCCATGTTTAAGCCCTACCGCCATTAAACGTTTTAGCCACCATGATTCCTGTCCCACTCTATTAAATGGCCTAATTCCCCCTTCTGCAATTGTTAGATTCTTGTTAAACACTAACTCAGGATCAATCTCCATCCGTGTTCCTAAACCTGTACAAACTGGACAAGCCCCCTCAGGCGCATTAAACGAAAACAACCTCGGTGTAAGCTCTGGGATTAGTTCATCCGGATGATCCGGACAAGCATATCTTTGTGAATAGGTTAGCACTTCTGTGTTTTCAGCCGTAATTCGGCTTTCTCCCACTGCTGTTGCATTATCTGTCACTCGTAGTAATTGGATTACCCCCTGTCCCATTTCTAAGGCCTGTTCAAGCGATCCACTAATGCGCGTTCTTAATTCCGGCGACAAAACAAATCTATCCACTACTATTTCAATATCGTGTCTCTCATTTTTATTTAATTCTGGGAATTCATCCAAAGCATAAATAATCCCATCAACTCTTACCCGCGAAAACCCTTTGGCCGAGTATTGTTCCGGGATATGTTGAAATTCACCTTTTTTTGCCGCTACAATCGGAGCAAGTAGCATCAATTTAGAGCCTAAAGGCAATTTCATTACTTCGTTCACAATATCTTCCACGGACCTCCGCGACACTTCCTTATGACAAATCGGGCAATGCGGTATTCCTACTCTCGCAAACAGTAAACGAAGATAATCATACACTTCCGTCACCGTTGCCACCGTTGAACGCGGATTCCGCGAAGTAGACTTCTGATCTATTGATATCGCCGGCGACAAACCAGTAATAGAATCTACATCCGGCTTGTCCATAATTCCAAGAAACATTCTCGCATACGAGCTTAGCGACTCTACATACCTACGCTGTCCTTCTGCATAAACCGTATCAAACGCCAGAGACGACTTCCCCGACCCCGACAACCCTGTGATAATTACCAATTTATCCCTTGGAATGTCTACATCTAAATCACGAAGATTATTTTGCCTTGCCCCCCGCACCCGTATCACATTATCATTACCAAAAATCTCCCCCTTTAGCTCTTCATTTTTTACTTCTTTTTCACCCATTTTTTTCTCAACTCTTACAAATTAAACGCATATATTATACCAATAAAATCAAGATTTGTCCATGGTATAATATATAGTATGAAAAACAATCCTTTAGTTTCTATTATCATCCCCATTTATAATACTGAAAAATACCTTCCTTCTTGTCTAGACTCCGTTCTAGCTCAAACTCATCATAATCTTCAAGTATTACTAATAGACGACGGCTCCACCGACAATTCTGGTAAAATTGCTGATAAATACGCCAAAAAAGATTCTCGTATTAAAGTTATTCATCAGCCAAATCAAGGCCAATCAGCCGCTCGTAACACCGGCCTTAAACATTCTACAGGCGAATATATCAGTTTTACCGATAGTGACGACGAAATCAAACCTGAGTTTATTGCGAGCCTTTTGGCTCATTACGACGGGTCCAACGCTTCGCTCTCTGTCTGTGGCATTCATTACAAACGCTTAAATAATAACTCAGCGTCAGATGTCTACATAAACCCCGTCTCTCCTCGTCATCATAATCAATCCCACAAAGCCTATATACTAAGTCTTTTAGCCAAGGACGGCCGTATGTACTCTTCAGTTAATAAACTATACCGCTCCGACATTGCTAAAACTCTTAAATTTGACGAATCTCTTAATTTTGCCGAAGACACAAAATACGTTCTAGATTATCTCAAAAAGGCGCATGGTGAAATAAAATTCGTTTTAGAACCTCTTTATGTTTACAATTTCGGCACCGAAAGCAGTACCATGCGCACCGTCTCCACTAGCTGGCAAAACTGGCGAACTTCATACCGAAACCTCAAATCTTGGCTCGGCTCTCATCCTAACCCTAGTGAAAAGTTTTGGCTCCATCTCGTCAATATGCGTTGGCGTATTTCTTATCTACGCTCCCGCCGCCGCGCCAAGAATTAACATAAATCTTTGCTAGATTCCTCTAGTTTTCACTTTAAATGGTCTAAACGCATAGTTCTCATCAAAATAATCAAACCTTCCCTCAACCCACCAAATCAAATAATCCAACTCCTCTTCAAAACTTCCATGATTCCAGATTTCATTGTTACGATTAGCGGCTTCACGAATATAATTAGCCTCTCTTTTTATATAGTTAACCACCTCTTCTTTTTTCCCAGCTAATCTCTCTAGGTATGTTTTTTGTACCGCATCACGAAATTCCGGCATTAATACCAAATGACATACCATTTTCCTTAACCCAGCATTAGCATAGGCCATTACTGAATTTTCATCTTCCTTTAAACAGCTCTTCCCATCGGTCTGCCAATTCGTAAAAACAACTTTCGGCAAAAAAGTCTCTTCATCTCTATCTTCACGCCATCGTCTATTTCCGGCTATCCCGTCAAAATCCCACGCTGGTCCAACATGTATCTTATCATTAAGACCATCTTTATAAAAATAAATACTTGTAAAATATGCATCATAGTTTTGCGCAAACTCACTAAACAAAAAATAATTAACTAAAGATTCCGTGTCGATCACTTCTTCCATACCATTATAATTTCCTTCCATTACCGCCTTTTCAAACAACTCAAAAGCATTTTTAAACTCATCTAAACTCTCAACAAGATTTTCCTCCACAACTACATCTTTCCCCACCAAATAATTGTTTAATTTTGTCCTCACATAGTAATCATCACCATACCAAGCCCCATCTGCCTCTACTAATATCCCTTTTTCATCTTTCAAATCCACAATTTGCTTATCAATGCTTATCGTCGGTGCAACAAAATACAACCCCAATTCGTGACCATCCATATAAAAATTCACAAACTCACCTCTTAACGGATAGTTTTCATCAATTGCTTTTGCCAAATAAAATCCTAAATCACCTCTTAATAAACTATCGTCAAGATCATAAGTCAAAAATGCCCATTTTTTATGTTTTCCCATCCCTAAAAAATCTACTCTATTAGCAAACTTAATTCTATAAGGTTTCTTCTCGCTCATCCAAGAAATATTTCCTCTCCCTTTTATTTCCACTCCATCAAAAACCACTTCTGTACCATCACTCATTATGATTAACTCATTTTTTTCAAAATTTATCTTTTTCTCACTATTATTTATGTCTTCTAGAGTCGTACCGTCAGCTAAGACAATTTCAACCTTGGGCAACTTCTCGCCCATATTTTTAGTAAATAATCTCTGGACAGTAAAAACTGTGATAATAACCATCGTCAAAACAATAAACATCACAACCAATAATAATACTCTCAGAAACTTTTCTTTTCCCTTCCCTATCATGCCAGAATTATAACATATATTCATTCAGGGCATCGCACCAAACAGTAAAATATGATAAAATATACCATATATGAATATACCTCGTGTTTTTAATAAGAAAAATCGCATCCTTTTAAGTGAGCTCACCAAAACCGACTTCAAAATCCGTTATCAAGGCTCCGTTCTCGGCTATCTATGGGCTTTGCTTCGTCCTCTCATGATGTTCGCAATCCTTTATATCGTCTTTGCCAAACTTCTCCGTATCGGCAACGATATCCCCCATTACCCAGTCTATCTTCTGTGTGGCACTACCATGTGGAGTTTCTTTACCGAATGTACTTCCCAAGGCATTCAAGCTATTGTATCTCGCGGTGATCTCATTCGTAAAATCAGTTTCCCTAAATACATCGTAGTCGTCTCTGCCACTCTTACTGCAGTTATTAATATGCTAATAAACGTCGGTGTTATTATCATATTCGCACTCATTAACCACGTCGAATTCAGTCCTATGTGCCTTCTAATCATACCAGCCATTATCGAACTTTATCTTTTGTCGCTCGGGATTGCTTTTTTGCTCGGTTCCATCAATGTTAAATATCGTGATATTACCTCTATCTGGGATGTTATCATCCAAGCGCTCTTTTATGCCGTTCCCATTATCTATCCTATCACTATGGTAGCAAATACCAGCCCACTAGCCGCCAAAATCATCCTTTTAAATCCTATTTCCCAAACTATTCAAGACATCCGTTATGGTCTTATTACACAAGAAACCATCACCACATGGAATTTTCTTAATTCACCACTAGCCCTAATCCCAATCCTTATTACTATTACCATACTTGTCTTCGGAGCTCTAGTTTTTCGTAAAAAATCAAAATTCTTCGCGGAGGAAGTCTAATGAAACGCAAACTCGGTACTCGCTCAGAAATTATCACAGATGGAGATGTTGCTATCTCTGTTAAAGACCTTCACAAAAGTTTCAACCTCCCTACCGAAAAATCCTCCAGTCTAAAGCAAGTTATTTTTAATCGTCTTCGTGGCGTAAAAGGATACAGAAGACAAAAAGTTCTCAAAGGTCTAAACTTTAAAATTAAAAAAGGCGAGTTTATCGGAATTGTCGGTCGCAATGGTTCTGGCAAATCTACTCTTCTCAAAATCCTCGCCGGCATCTACTATCCAGAGAAAGGAGAAATTATCATCGATGGAAATCTAGTTCCATTTATCGAACTGGGTGTCGGTTTCAATCCCGAGCTTACTGGTCGTGAAAATGTTTACTTGAATGGCGCTCTACTTGGTTTCTCTAATGAAGAAATGGATGCCATGTACAACGACATCTGGGAATTTGCCGAACTTAAAGATTTTCAAGACCAAAAACTCAAGAATTACTCCAGTGGTATGCAAGTCCGCCTCGCTTTTTCCATTGCCATTCGTGCCCAAGGTGATATTTTATTATTAGATGAAGTATTAGCCGTCGGCGATGCGGCATTCCAACAAAAATGCAACAACTATTTCTCTAAACTAAGAAATGACAATCAAACCGTAATTCTTGTTACACACTCTATGGAAAATGTTCGTAAGTTTTGCACACGTGCTATTCTCATAGAAAACGGAGAAATTACTAAAGACGGCGACCCAAACGAAGTCGCAAATGCCTATACTAAACTTTGGGATTAATCACTTCTTTTCGTGTCGAATTTTCCGAAACACTATATATATTTTTCCACCCAAGATAGTTATCATATGTATATATAATCTCAACTTTTGATTTAAATATTTATTCTCTAATAATGTTTTCTTATTCTTTGCAACCCATTTTATATTCACATTCAAAAACTCTTTAGACACTTCGCCACTTATTGCAAAATCTATCCAGGCTAGTTTTGCAGTAAGTACTGCTATCTTCGTCACTTCTCCTAAGCTGTAGTCATTAGCAAAGTATTCTTCTGCTTCTTTTGCAGCCATTTCACGATACTTTAACCTTTCCTCTTTGTTGTCGTTTCTCGTAATACTTTCTGCTCTTTCTCTATACACATATAAAGTTTCTTTAATATATCTTACTTTATTAGCTTTATTTAATAATTTATACGTTGTCAAATTATCTTCATAATTTTTCCCCTCTGGATATAAAACACCATCAAACAAAACACGCTTATACATTTTATTCCAAGCTATTATTTCCATATTATCTTGCTCCAACAATAGCTTTACCGTTGCCTCTTTACCAGTTAAGACTCTCGCTTTAGGTATTTCTTCATTATAGCCACAAACTACCACATCAACACCGTCAAAAATAGCTTCTACCATTTTTGCTACAAAACCACTTTTTACATAATCATCGCTATCTACCAAGCATACATACTCACCCTTTGCCTTCTTTATTCCATAATTCCTTGCGCTAGACAGTCCCCCATTCTCCTTATGAAATACTCTCACCCGTTTATCTTTTTTCGCAAATTCATCACAAATTTTTTCAGACCCATCTGTAGCGCCATCATCCACTATAATTATTTCAATTTCGTGATAACTCTGCTTTATTAATGACTTTAAACATTCAGCGACATAGTCACGTACATTATACACTGGTACAATTATTGAAACTAGAGGCTTCATTTTTCCTTCAAATAGTTTAAATAGTTTATTGTATCGTTCATTGCATCTTCAACTGTCAATTCCGTTTTCCAGCCTAATTCTTTTTCGGCCTTTTTTGGGCTAGCGTACATTTCTGCCAAATCACCAGCCCTTCTACCCGCTATTTCATAAGGTAACTTTCTACCACTTGCTTTTTCAAACGCCGATATCATTTCTAGTACCGATGTACCCCTTCCAGTCCCAAGATTATAAAACAATATACCAGGTTTCATTTTTTGTATCACTGCAACATGCCCTTTAGCTAAATCGACTACATGAATATAATCCCTTACGCCAGTTCCATCTATCGTATTATAATCATTACCATAAACTTTTAACTTTTCAATCTCACCTGTATAGACCTTCATAATAATCGGCATCAGATTATTCGGAATATCATTTGGATCCTCACCAATTAAACCAGACGGGTGTGATCCTACCGGGTTGAAGTATCTTAAAATAGCTACTTCAAACTTCTCATCTGCTTCTGCCACGTCTTTCAAAATTTCCTCAATTACATGTTTTGTCTCACCATATGGATTCGTAATACCCACACCGGTTTGCATTTCTTCGGTTAACTCAGCTACACCCTGGTCACCATAAACTGTCGCAGAAGATGAAAAAATAATCTTTTTCACACTGTATTTCTTCATACAGTCTAATAAATTAATCGTACCGCCTACATTGTTTTCATAATATTTAAGAGGTTTTTTTACCGATTCACCTACTGCTTTTAATCCTGCAAAATGAATTACTAAATCGTAATTACCTACAGCAAACATTTTATCCATTCCTTCTTTATCTAAAAGGTCTACTTGATAAAATTTTGGTTTTACTCCAGTAATTTTTTTAATACTATCAAGCACCGTAATCTTACTGTTATATAAATTATCCATTATCTCAACATCGTAACCAAGCTTAATCAATTCAATCGCTGTGTGCGAACCTATGTACCCAGTTCCACCAGTTAACAATACTTTCATTTCTCCTCCTCTTTCTTATTATATAATGGTAACATTTTTTCTTCAAAAATCTTTTTGAAATCAAACTGATTTTCATACCTTACTCTCGCATTTTGAGCCATTCGCTCAGCTTTATTTTTATTATTTAACATCCAAACCATCGCTTCTGACAATTTATCTATGTTTTTTACAGGTACCAACAAACCAGTCTCACCATTCACTACTACCTCAGGATTCCCATCCACATCAGATGCAATGATTTTCTTTTTCATCATTGCTGCATCAAGCAACGATAAAGATAATCCCTCTCGATAACTTGGCAACACAAATATTTCATTCTCTGCAAGAACTTTTAAAGGAGTCTCAGTTTTTCCATAGAACTTGATATTACAATATCCTTTACACATATTCTTATATTTTTTTACATCTCCACCCCCATATATATTTAGTTTCGCCTTTGGATATTTTTCTACTATTTTTATAAATGCTGCTATCAACTCACTAATGCCCTTATAATCTACTATTCTTCCTACATAACAAAAACTATCATTCTTAATGTTAGTATT
>JAEEGL010426740.1_pt1 | contig 26806 bp, 21 predicted proteins | sample 9134231 | NCBI WGS metagenome assembly JAEEGL01 (sample SAMN16246548, study PRJNA631951) | gut metagenome | biome: gut microbiome; feature: rumen; material: fiber-attached | host: Bos | place: Iran: Karaj | collected 2018-10 | reverse complement strand
CTACATGGAGCAGGGCCTGGGCGAAAAGCTCCGCTGGGGCAAGCTGTGGCTCATCCCCGGCATCATCTTCGCCGTCGGCATCTTCTCCACCTTCTTCGTCACCTCCTCCACCCTCACCGCCTCCCAGGTGGTGGCCGGCGCGCTGAAGCTGGACACCGTCCGCATCGGTTCCATGAACGTGGAAGGCATCATCCTCGTGGGCCTGTTCGTGACGGCGCTCTGCTATCTCATCACCGGCGGCGGCACCAGGGGGGTGGCCAACACCTTCTCCAAGCTGGTCCCACTGATGAGCGCGCTGTATATCCTGATGGGCGTCGTGATGATCCTCACCAATCTCACCGCCGTGCCCCGGGCCTTCGCCGCCATCTTCGTCAACGCCTTTACCGGCACCGCAGCCGTCGGCGGCTTCGCCGGCTGCGCCGTGAGCCAGATGGTCCGGGTGGGCATGGCCCGGGCCGTGTACTCCAACGAGGCCGGCTGGGGCACCTCCCCCATGATCCACTCCTCCGCCCGGACCATCCACCCCGTGGAGCAGGGGCTCTGGGGCTCCTTTGAGGTCTTTTTCGACACCTTTGTCATCTGCACCATCACCGCTCTGTCCGTGATCCTCTCGGGCTGCTGGACCGACGGCACCAACGGCGGCACTCTGGCTCTGAGCTCCTTTGCCCAGGGCTTCGGCCAGATCGGCGCTTATCTGCTGGCCATCGTGATGATCATCTTCACCGTCACCACCTCCGGCGGCTGGTTCACCTATTATCTGGCCATCCTGGAGCATCTGGGTCACAACGACGCTCCCTGGAAGAGAGTGCTCATGAAGGTCTTTTACGCCTGCCGCGCCCTGCCCGGCCTGCTGTGGACCATTTACCTGGTGCGCACCAACAACCAGGGCTTTATCTGGACCGTGGTGGACATCACCTCCGCCATCCCCACCTTCATCAACGTGGCGGTGATCCTGATCCTCTCCGGGGATTATTTCCGGCTGCTCCGGGATTACAAGGCCCGGTATATGAACATCGGCGCCGTGGACGAGAGCCTGCCTCTGTTCTATGAGGACACAAAGGAGCGGGTATCTTGAGGACCGTCTATTACAACGGCCGGGTCTATACCGGCGCCGGGGCCCCGGCCCAGGCTTTTGCCGTGGCGGACGGGCGCTTTACCGCCGTGGGCTCCGATTCCGGCGTGCTGCCCCTGGCCAGGGAGGGGGACGCGGCAGTGGACCTCCGGGGGGCCTTCGTGGCCCCGGGGTTCAACGACTCCCACATGCATCTTCTGAACTTCGGCCAGGCCCTGGGCGTGGCCAGGCTCGACCGGCATACCGATTCCCTGGCGGGGATGCTGGAGCATGTCCGCTCCTTCGCCCGGGAAAACCCGCCCCGCCCGGGCCGCTGGCTGCTGGGCCGGGGCTGGAACCAGGACTATTTCACCGACGTGCGCCGGATGCCCGACCGGCACGATCTGGACAGTATTTCCGCGGACGTCCCGGTGATGCTGACCCGGGCCTGCGGACACTGCTGCGTGGTAAACTCCCGGGCGCTGGCCCTGGCCGGCATCACAGCCGACACCGTCTCCCCCGAGGGGGGGAGCGTAGGGATGGAAAACGGGGAGCCCGACGGCAGGCTCTGCGACAACGCCATGGAGCTCCTCTCCCCCGTTCTGCCCGCGCCGGATATCCAGGAGCTCAAGGACATGCTCCGCCGGGGATGCGCCGCCCTCAACCGGTACGGCGTCACCAGCGCCCAGTCGGACGACTACTGCGTGTTCCCGGAGGTGCCCTGGCAGGAGGTCAACCGGGCTTACCGGGAGCTGGAGAAGGCGGGGGAGCTCACCGTGCGGGTGTACGAGCAGTGCAATTTCACCGACCCGGAGGCGCTGCGCGCCTTTGTGGAGGGGGGAAACGTCACCGGCGCGGGCACCGACCTCTTCCGGATCGGGCCGCTGAAGCTGCTGGGGGACGGTTCCCTGGGCAGCCGCACCGCCCATCTCTCCCGACCCTACGCCGACGATCCTTCCACCTGCGGCTTTTCTCTGCTTTCCCGGGAGCGGATGGGCCGGATGGTATCCTACGCCAACGCCCACGGCATGCAGATCGCCGTCCACGCCATTGGGGATGAGTGTCTCGACGAGGTGCTGGACGCCCTGGAGTCCGCCCTGGCCGAGCATCCCCGGGACGACCACCGCCACGGCGTGGTCCACTGCCAGATCTCCCGGCCGGAGCAGCTCCGACGCATGGCGGAGCTGGGGCTCCATGTGTACGCCCAGTCCATTTTCCTGGACTACGACAACCACATGGTCGTCGACCGGGTGGGACCGGAGCTGGCCGAAAGCAGCTACTGCTGGAAAACCCTGATGGATATGGGTCTAAGCGTCTCCAACGGCTCGGACTGCCCCGTGGAGCTTCCGGACGTGATGAAGGGCATGGAGTGCGCCGTGACCCGCACCTCCATGGACGGCACCGGGCCCTATCTCCCCGACCAGGCCTTTACCGTGGGTCAGGCCCTGGACAGCTATACCGTCCGGGGAGCCGAGGCCAGCTTCGAGTCCGACCGGAAGGGGCGGATCGCCCCGGGATACCTGGCGGATTTCGTGGTGCTGGGCGGCGATCCCTTCGCCGTTCCGCCCCGGGAGATCCACACTATCCCCGTCCTGGCCACCTATCTGGGCGGGCAGGAAGTCTACAGAGCGGAGTAAGGAAAGATGGACTGTCGATTTCGGTTCGCCCGGGAGGGGGACGTCCCCCTTATTTTGGATTTCATCCGCCGGCTGGCAGCGTATGAGCACATGGAGGACCAGGTGACGGCCACCGAGGAGCTTCTGCGGGAAGGGATCTTCGAAAAGAAAAAGGCGGAGGTCCTTTTCGCCCTGGAGGACGGCCGGCCTGTGGGCTTCGCGCTGTTCTTCCATAATTTCTCCACCTTCCTGGGCCGGGCGGGCCTCTATCTGGAGGACCTGTTCGTTCTGCCGGAATACCGGGGCCGGGGCTATGGGAAGGCCCTGCTGCGGCGGCTGGCGGCCATCGCCGCGGAGCGGGGCTGCGGGCGGCTGGAATGGTGGTGCCTGGATTGGAACCGTCCCAGCATCGACTTCTACCTCTCCCTGGGGGCGGTCCCCATGGACGAGTGGACCGTCTACCGCCTCACCGGCGACACGCTGGATCGGCTGGGGCGGGAGGGGCGGAGTCTTTCTCCCGGCGGGAACGCCCCATAACGCAGGAAAACCGCCCGGACGGGCGGTTTTCCCTTACGGCGGGGTGAAGCGCCGACCGGCGTTGCAAAGCGGCGTCTCTCATGCTATGATGATCCATAAATCCCACCTTACGGAAAGGCGCTTTATGTTCTCTCTCCTGCTGGCCGTCATCTATCTCGCCTTTATCGGCCTGGGGCTGCCCGACTCCCTGCTGGGGGCGGCCTGGCCGGTCCTGCACGCCGAGCTGGGGGCGTCCCTGTCCTGGTCCGGCGTCATTTTCATGATCATCTCGGCGGGGACGGTGGCGTCCAGTCTCGCCTGCGCCCGGCTCGTCCGCGCCCTCGGCACCGGGCGGCTCACGCTCCTCAGCACCGCCTTGACCTGCGCCTCCCTCTTCGGCTTCTCCGTCAGCCGCTCCGTCCCCATGCTCTGCCTGATGGCGATCCCCTACGGGCTGGGGGCCGGGGCCGTGGACGCGGCGCTGAACAACTATGTGGCCCTCCGCTATGCCAGCCGCCATATGAGCTGGCTCCACTGCATGTGGGGCGTGGGGGCGGCGCTGGGGCCGTACGTCATGAGCGGCGCTCTGCTCCGAAGCTCCTGGGCCGCCGGTTATCGGACCGTGGGCCTTCTCCAGCTGGGTCTGACGGCGGTCCTCCTTCTGTCCCTGCCGCTGTGGAAAAAGGCCGGGGAAGCCGGCGGCGGGGAGACCGCCTCCCCTCCGTTGTCCCTGGGGCAGATCCTCCGGCTGCCGGGAAGCCGAGCCGTGATGCTCTGCTTTTTCTGTTACTGCGCCGTGGAGCAGACCGTGGGGCTGTGGGCCTGCAGCTATCTGGTGGACGTCCGGGGCCTCTCCGCCGCGGCGGCCGCCGGGTACGGAGGGCTGTTTTTCGCGGGGCTCACCGCCGGCCGGGCGCTGAGCGGTTTTTTGACGATGCGCTTTTCCGACGAGCGGATGATCCGCCTGGGCGCCGGGACCCTGGGCCTGGGGCTGGCGCTGATCTTCCTGCCGGCGGACGCGCTCGCCCCGGCGGGCCTGGTGGTCGCCGGACTGGGCTGCGCGCCCATCTATCCCTGCGTGATCCACTCCACCCCCGCTCACTTCGGCGCGGAACGGTCCCCGTCGGTCATCGGCGTCCAGATGGCCAGCGCCTACCTGGGCACGTCCCTGATGCCGCCCTTATTCGGGCTCCTCTCCGGGCGGCTGGGGCTGGGCCTGTTTCCCGTATACCTGCTGCTTCTGACCGGCGTGATGGCGGCGTCCCATGAGGCGCTCTGCCGCCGCGCCCCATTTGAACGATCTCACGGAGGTGCCTGACATGAACATCGATCCTACCCGCTACTCCGGACGGCCGGAGGAAAAGCGTTCTCCCCAGGAGGAAGCCATTTACGACAGGCTGGATGCGCTGGGCATCCCCTTCGACCGGGTGGACCACGACCACGCCGACACCATGGAGGACTGTCTGCTCATCGAGTCCGTGCTGGGCGGGAAGATCTGCAAGAATCTGTTCCTCTGCAACCGGCAGGGCACAGAATTCTATCTTCTCATGATGCCCGGCGGCAAACCCTTCAAGACCAAGTATCTCTCGGCCCAGCTTGGCTGCGCCCGGCTGAGCTTTGCCGACAGCGATCACATGGCCCGGTATCTGCAGACCATCCCCGGCTCCGTTTCCGCCCTGGAGCTGATCTTCGACACGGAGCGCCGCGTCCGCCTGATCGTCGACCGGGCGCTGCTCGCCGACGAGACCGTCAGCGGCCATCCCGGCTTTTCAACCTCCACCCTGCGGCTCCGGCGGGAGGACATGCTCCGCTATGTGGCCGCGGCGGGCCACGAGCCCACATACGTGGATCTGCCGGAAAACCCCGATTAACGCCCCGGACCGCTTCGGCGGTCCTTTTTATGGGACTTATAAGGGCGTAGGATATCCTTGGGGCAAACGATCGCCCGCGGGGAGGTAATATTATGTTAACTGAATGCAACGAGGCCCAGCGCCGGGCCGTCACCGCCACGGAGGGCTTTGTCCGCGTCATCGCCGGGGCCGGCTCCGGCAAGACCCGGGCTCTCACCCAACGGTTCGTCTATCTGGTAAAGGAGCTGGGCATCCTGCCGGAGAACATCCTGTGCGTCACCTTCACCAACAAGGCGGCCAACGAGATGCGGGCCCGTATCCACAATCTCATCGGGGACGGCGACACCGGCTATATCAACACCTTTCACGGCTTCTGCGTCTCGGTGCTGCAGGAGGACATCCACGCCGTGGCGTACCCGAAGAGCTTTCTGGTGCTGGACAACAGCGACATCGACGCTATGCTGAAGGTGGTCTACGAGGAGCGGGGCCTGACGCTCCGGGACATGACCTTTTCCAACGCCCGGGACATGATCGAGATGCAGAAGCTCTTCAAAAAGCCGGAGTACTATCTGGATCTCATCGAGATGTCCCCGGAGGGGCTGCGGGAGAAGTACGAGGCCGCGGCGTCGGTCAGCGACATCATCTTCTACGGCTATCTCTGCCAGCAGAAAAAGTGCTTCGGGCTGGATTACAACGACCTCATCAAGTTCACCCTGTACATCTTCCGACAGAACGGGGACGTCCGGCTCAAGTGGCAGCGGCGGCTGGAATACATCATGATCGACGAGTTCCAGGACATCGACGCCCTCCAGTACGAGCTCATGGAGGCCCTGTGCGGCTATCACAATAATCTCTTCATCGTGGGAGATCCGGATCAGACGGTGTACACCTGGCGGGGGGCGAACGTGAAGTTCCTGCTGGATTTTGACCGGAAATTCCCCGGCACGGAGACGATCCTGATGATGGAGAACTACCGCTCCACGCCCCAGATCCTGGCGGCGGCCAATTCCCTCATCGGCAAAAACCGGGACCGGATCAAAAAAGAACTGATCCCCACCCTTCCCGACGGGGAGAGCGTGCTCTGCCATCACGCCGTGAGCCCGGAGGCGGAGGCGGAGTGGGTCGCCTTTCAGATGAACTCCCTTCACGATGCCGGGGTGCCCTTCCGGGACATGGCGCTGCTCTACCGGGCCCACTATGTGACCCGGCCGGCGGAGGAGGTGTTCCGCCGGCGGAAGGTGCCCTACGCCATCTACAGCGGCGTGCCCTTCTTCAACCGGGCGGAGATCAAGGACGCGCTGAGCTATCTGCGGATGATCGTCTACAAGGATGATCTCTCCTTCCGCCGGGTCGCCAACGTGCCCCGGCGGAATCTGGGCGAGAGGCGGATGGCGTTTCTGGCCGATCTGGCCGGACGAAACGGCTGCACGCTGTACGAGGCGCTGCGCTCCGCCCTCTCCGACGAGATCTTCAAGGGCACCCGGGCAGCCTCCTTCGTGTCCCTGATCGAAAGCCTGTCCGCCGATTATGACCGGCGGAGCGTGTCCGAGGTGCTCTCCCGGGTGCTCCATGAGAGCCGGTACGAGGAGATGCTCCGCACCGAGGGCAGCCAGGAGCGGCTGGACAACCTGGCGGAGCTCCGGCAGTCGGTGTACGAGTACGAGACCTCCTGCGGGGAAGAGGCCGGCCTGGAGGACTATCTCCGGCATGTGGCGCTGTACACCAACGCCGACGCCGCCGACCCCGGGGACAAGGTCAAGCTGATGACCGTCCACGCCGCGAAAGGGCTGGAGTTCCCCTACGTCTTTTTATGCGGGATGAACGAGGGCGTTTTCCCCTCCCGGAAAACCAAGACCCTCCCCGGCATGGAGGAGGAGCGGCGTCTGGCCTTCGTGGCCGTGACCCGGGCGGAAAAGCGTCTCTTCCTCTCCGAGGCCGAGGGCCGGACGCTGGACGGAGCGCCCCGGTATCCCTCCCGTTTCCTGCTGGACATCGACCCCGACTTGCTGGAATACACGGAAAAGCCCCGGGACGAGCTGATCCGGGAGGCCAGGGCCTATATCTCCCTGAGCGAGAACACCCTGCCCGCCGGGGCCGCCCGGGCGGCCTTCGGCCCCGGCGACCGCGTCCGCCACAGCGTCATGGGGCCGGGCACGGTGCTCTCCGCGGACACGGAAAAGGGCGCGTATTCGGTGCAGTTCGATTCTCTGTCCACCCCGAGGACCCTTTCCTTCCGGGCGAAGCTGGAAGCGGAGACGCCGTGCGGCTGACGGTCGTCCCCGCGGCAAAAAAGCGACAAACGATCGGTCCCTCCGTGCGTTGATGATAAAAAAGCTCTTCTGTACCGCGGTACAGAAGAGCTTTTTTCCGTTGAGGCGCCGGTCATTCGCCCGCTTTCTCCTCCGGGGGCTTTTTCTCGGGGAGGCGGCGTCTGGTTTTCTGCCGGGTGACGTCCCGGAAGGACCTCCGGTAGCTGTCGAGCAGATCCTCCCGCCCCCGTTTCCGCAGGCTGCGGACGATGATCTGACCCACGATATCGTAGATCACCGCGAACAGAGGCACGCCCAGGATCATCCCCGGCAGGCCCCAGATCCCGCCGAAGAAGATGATGGCGAACATCACCCAGAAACCCGACAGGCCCGTGGAGTCGCCCAGGATCATGGGGCCGATGAAGTTGCCGTCGATCTGCTGCAGAACGATGATAAAGATGACGAAGTACAGCGCGTGGAGCGGGTTTTCCAGCAGCAGCAGCAGCGCGCAGGGCACCGCGCCGATGATGGGCCCGAAGAAGGGGATGATGTTGGTCACGCCCACGATGGCGCCAAGAAGCACAGGGGAGCCGAGGTTCATGATGGAGGTGCCGATCATGCACAGAAGGCCCATAATGGCGCTGTCGATGAGCTTGCCCACCAGGAAGCCGTTGAACATCTTGTCGGCGTAGCGGATCTCCCGATCCAGCCAGTCCGCCCACCGGGGAGAACAGGCGCTGTGGAGCAGCAGCTCTCCCTGAACGGCGAAGCGCCGGCGGCTGGCCAGCATGTAGGCCGAGATCAGCAGACCCAGGATGATGTCTTTGAATGCGCCCAGCAGGTCGTACACATGGGAGCCCAGGCCGATGACCATGTTCTGCAGACGGGGCATCAGCACGGTCTCCACCCAGTTGTCCAGCTGCGCGGAAAACTGATCGAAATAACCCTTCAGCGCGTTGTACAGCTCCGGTCGATCCTCCAGGAAGCGGTTGAGCCATGCCTCCGCGGCCGCCTCCTTCTCCGGGAAGGAGACCACCAGGCCGTTGACGCTGTCCCAGATCTGGGGCACCACCATCATCACCACAAGCCAGATGATCAGAATGGCCACCGCCAGGGACAGGAAAATGGACACGCCCCGGACCCAGCCCTCGGCCCGGTCCTTCGTCAGCTTCCGGAAAAAGGTCTCCAGCCGTCCGCACAGGGGCGAGAGGATGTAGGCGAACAGCGCCCCGTACACGAACGGCCGCAGGATCCGCATCACCTGACGGAGCATCGACCGGATGGACTGGAAGCGATAAATGATAAAGCACAGCAGCAGTCCCGCGGCGATCACCGCGAAGAGCGTCACGCCCAGCTTCACATATTCTTCGTTTTTCCGCTGTTTCGTTTCCGCCGCCTCCTTCCGCCGTTTTTCGCGTATATTATAGGATATTCCGCCCGGACTTTCAACCGCGGCAGACAAAAAAGACCGGCTTTGATTTGACTTTGTTCCGCCCATACCGTAAAATATCGTCACGGAAAATACTGCCTCTTCGGAGGAGTCTGCGAGGAAATCATGGATCTGGAAACTTTGAAGAAAAAAATGGACGAGGCCCGGTATATTTACGACGAGACCCTGGTCACGGTGCTGTACGTAGCGCTGCGGCTGGGCCGTCCGCTGCTCATCGAGGGCGCCGCTGGCGTGGGGAAGACGGAGATCGCCAAGGTGATGGCCGCCGCCCTGGATCGGGAGCTGGTGCGGATGCAGTGCTACGAGGGCCTGGACGAGAGCAAGTCCCTGTACGAGTGGAACTACCAGAAGCAGCTTCTGTCCATCCAGGTGAACATGGGCCGCCAGGACAGCGACGAGCTGACCCGCTCCCTGTTCAGCGACGAGTATCTGCTGGAGCGGCCGCTGCTGAAGTCCATCCGCAGCGAAAAGCCGGTGGTGCTGCTCATCGACGAGATCGACAAGTCCGACGAGGAGTTCGAGGCCTTTCTGCTGGAGCTCCTTTCGGACATGCAGGTGTCCATCCCGGAGATCGGCACGATCAAGGCCCGGACCATCCCCTTCGTGGTGCTCACCTCCAACCGGGCCCGGCCCATCTCCGACGCCCTGCGCCGCCGCTGCGCCTATCTCTACATCGAATACCCCGACAGGGAGAAGGAGCTGGCCATCCTCCGGGCGCGCCTGCCTCATGTGGACGACCGGCTGGCGGCGGAGATCGTGGGCGCGGTCCATGCGCTCCGGGAGAGCGAAGCCATTTTGAAGAAGCCCTCCATCGCCGAGACCCTGGACTGGGCGGAGGCGCTCCACGCCCTGGGCGTCCGGGAGCTGACGCCGGAGCTGATGCGCTCCACCGTGGGCTTCGTCCTGAAAAACAACGAGGATATCGACGTTTTGGACCAGATCCTGCCGGAGCTGGCGGACGGAGCGTGCGGTCACGGCCGCGAGAGCTGCGGTCACGCCGAGGGCGAGTGCGGCTGCGGCCATCACCACCATCACAGCCATGACGCCTGACACCGGGATCTATCTGGAAAAGCTGTCCCTCTTCGGCAGGATCCTCCGGCAGGAGGGGCTGGACGTGAACCCCAACGAGACCGCCGACGCCTGCCGGATCCTGCTGGAGCTGGGCTTTGCCAGCCGGGAGGTGGTAAAGACCGCCCTGCGGACCGTGTACGCCAAAAACCGGGACGAGCAGCTTCGGTTCGACCGGGTGTTCGACAGCTTTTTTCTGTCCGAGGACGCGATCCGCGCCCTGGACAAAAAGCATACCGAGGCCGAACAGGAGCACGCGAAGGCCGTGGAGCAGGCCAGGCAGGAGCTTCAGGGGGAAAACAAGCGCCTGGACTACACGGAGGAACAGCAGATCGCCTTTGCCCATCTGTCCGAGGAGGAACGGGAACGGCTCCGGAACATGAAGGAGAAGTATCTGGGCGAGGGCTCCCGGAACCCGGAGCTCTACGCCAACCTGATCCACTCCGTGTTCGCCCGCTCCATCCTGGAGCAGCAGATGATGATGGAGGACGCCGCCGTGGGCGCCGCCTCCCTGGACCCGGAGGTGGGGCTCCTGTTCCGGGAGATCTCCCAGTTTCAGGACCACGAGATCCCCAAGGCCGTCTTTTATATCCAGGACATCGCCCGGCGCATCAACGGAGAGCTGACCCAAAAGCGGAAACGCTCCGGGCGCAGCACCGCTCTGGATTTCCGGCGCACCATCCGCAAGGGGCTGGAGACCGGCGGCCGCTTCTACCGTCTGGCCTACCGGAAAAAGCGGATGCGCCGCCGGCAGCTGGTGGTGCTGTGCGACGTGTCCGGCTCCATGATCCAGTTCTCCGAATTCGTGCTGCGGTTCATCCAGTCCCTCAACCAGGCCTCCGGCAGCTCAAGGGTGTTCCTCTTCTCCGAGGAGGTGTTCGAGGCCGATCCCTTCCATCTGCAGAATATGGACCTGTTCCGGGACTATGTCCGCCGCTCCGGGATCTACGGCCGGGGCACCAGTCTGGGCAAGGCGCTGGAAACGCTCAACTCTCTCAAGCCGGCGGTATTCTCCCCCGCCACCATGTTCCTCATCCTGTCCGACGCCAAGACCATGGACCAGGAGCTGGCCGAGCGGGAGCTGCTCCGGGCCAGGGCCCGGGCGGGGAAGGTGTTCTGGCTCAACCCCATCCCCGAACGGCGGTGGAAGTATCTGGCCGGGCCGAGGGCCATGCGGGAGCTTTGCGCCATGATCTCCTGCAGCACGCTCTCCGAGCTGGGGGCCGCCTGCCGGAAGCTGGCATTGATGTGAGAGGCTGCTTCGCCCGTTTTGAAGAAAAGAGCTCTTCGAGGAAAACCTCGGAGAGCTCTTTTGCCGGGCGATCGGAGCGCCTGCCGCGCAAAAAATCTTTCCGTTCGGGGGTGCGCGGCGGCAAAGGATGTGATAAAATGAAAAAAACGGGAGCGGCTCCGCTCCGGACCGGCAAGGAGGCTCCGTCATGGGACTGTTGGGAAAGCTGTTTGACAAAAAATACTGCTCCGTCTGCGGGAACGAGATCAAATTCCTGGGCAACCGGAAGCTGGAGGACGGCAATCTGTGCAAGGACTGCGCCGAAAAGCTTTCGCCGTTTTTCAGCGACCGGCGAAAGAGCACCGTGGAAGAGATTCGAGAGCAGCTTGCCTCCCGGGAGGAAAACCGGAAGGCGGTTGAGGCTTTCCGCGTCACCCGCGTCCTGGGGACGGATCAAAAGCTGATCCTGGATGAGGACAACGGCAAATTCATGGTCACCCGGGCAAGGAATTACGCCGAGGCGAACCCCGACGTGCTGGACGCCTCCCAGATCACCGGCTGGGAGACCCAGGTGTCCGAGGGCCGAAGCGAGGAAAAGACCCGGGACGCCGAAGACAGGCCCGTCAGCTACGATCCGCCCCGGTTCACCTTTTACTATCATTTCCACGTGACCATCTACGTGAATCACCCGTATTTCGACACCATCCGCTTCGATCTCAACCCCAGCCGGGTGGTGATCAACGAGGACAACCCGCTGCCCCTCAACCGGAAGCCGAATCCCCGGCTGTCCCAGACCTACCGGCAGTACGAGACGCTGGCCAGAGAGATGGAAAACGCCCTGAGCGACCTGCGTGCCAGGGCCCGGGAGGCGGCGGCCGCCGCCGCGGCGCCGAAGCCGCCCCGTTCCTGTCCCTTCTGCGGCGCCACCACCGTCCCCGATGAGAACGGCTGCTGTGAGTACTGCGGCAGCCGCCTGGACGCGGAATAAAAAACGTTCGGACCGTTCCGCAGAACGGGCGCGATCACCGAAAAGAGCCGCCGCGGCTCTCCGAAGGGAAAGCCGCGGCGGTCCTTGCATTTTTTTACAGCACCTTGGACAGGAACGCCTGGGTGCGGGGGTTCCGGGGGTGGTCGAACAGCTCCGCGGGGGTGTTCTCCTCCAGGATGGCGCCGCCGTCCATGAAGATGACGCGGGTGGCCACCTCCCGGGCGAAGCCCATTTCGTGAGTCACCACCGCCATGGTCATGCCGTCCCGGGCCAGCGTCCGCATCAGATCCAGCACCTCGCCCACCATTTCCGGGTCCAGGGCGGAGGTGGGCTCGTCAAAGAGCATGACCTCCGGCTCCATGGCCAGCGCCCGGACGATGGCGATGCGCTGCTTCTGCCCGCCGGAGAGCCGGTTGGGATACTCGTCGGCCTTGTCCGACAGGCCGATCCGCTCCAGAAGCTCCCGGGCCTTCGCCTCCGCCTCCTTCTGGGTCTTGAGCTTCAGCTTCACCGGGGCCAGAGTGATGTTTTTCATCACCGTCATGTGGGGGAACAGATGGAAATGCTGAAACACCATGCCCATCTTCCGGCGGTGGAGATCAATGTCCACGCTCTTGTCGGTGATGTCCACGCCGTCAAAAAACACGTGGCCCGAGGTGGGCACCTCCAGCAAATTGAGGCACCGGAGGAAGGTGGATTTGCCGCTGCCGGAGGGGCCGATGATGGCCACCACCTCGCCCCGGCGGATGGTCAGGCTGCAGTCGTTGAGAGCCCGCACCGCCCCGTGGTTGAATTCCTTTACCACATGCTCCACGCGGATGAGATCATCGCACGTCGCCACTGCGCATCCTCCTTTCCACCGCCTCGATGGCTTTGGAGGCGGGATAGTTGATGGCAAAATAGACGATGGCGGCCAGGACGTACGGCGCCAGGGTCTTGTAGGTGGTGGAGGCCACGGTCTTGGCGCCCCAGATCAGCTCGCTCATGCCCAGCACGGAGCAGATGGAGCTCTCCTTCACCATGGTCACCAGCTCGTTGGCCAGCGCCGGCAGGATGTTCTTGATCGCCTGGGGCAGCACCACCAGACGCATGCACTGCCAGGAGCTCAGGCCGAGAGACCGGGCGGCCTCGGTCTGGCCCGCGTCCACCGCCAGGATGCCCGCCCGGAAGATCTCCGCCACATAGGCCGAGGAGTTCAGCGCCAGAGCCACTACGCCGGGGATGAACCGGGATATGTCGATAAAGCCCAGGATCACCGCCGAGGGGATGCGCACCACGCCGAAGATGCCGTAATAGATGATGTACAGCTGCACCATCAGCGGCGTGGAGCGGAAGACAGCGATGTAGCCCCCCGCCGCGCCGCGGATGAGCTTGTTTTTGCTCAGACGCATCAGCGCCAGCACCAGAGCGGGGATCACGGCCAGCGCCACCGACACCACCGACAGCAGCAGGGTGTATTCCACGCCCTGGACAAAGAAAGAGGCGTACTTGGGCAGGAACGAAAAGTTGAAGAAATTGGACGGGGACATGCCCGTGAACAGATTACTCCACCACATGGAGAACCGCCTTTCTATCTCGATAGCTTAAAACACCCGAAAAGGGGGCCGGCGGGCCGGCCCCCTTGATCGCACGGTTGAGGATTACTCGATGGCCTGGTCGCTGATCGCGTCCGCCTCGGCGTAATAGGCTTCGATCTTGCCCTCGGAGAGGAGCTTGGCGATGGTCTCGTTGATGCCCGGCAGCAGACCCTTCGGGTCGCCCTTCTGCACGGCGACGCAGTAGGGGAACGCTTCGCCCAGGTCCACGCCCGCCACCACCAGATCCTCGTTGGCCTGCGCGTACTGCATGGCCACCGCGCCGTCCAGAACGATGGCGTCCACCTTGTCGTACACCAGCTGGTTCACCAGATCGTTCACGCTGGTCAGAGCCACCAGATTGGCGCCGGTGAAGTCGGTAGTCACCAGCTCCGCCTTGGTGGTGCCGGTCTGAGCGCCGACGGACTTGCCGCTGAAATCGGCGGGAGAGGTGTAGGCTGCGGCGTTGGCGGCCTTCACCAGGACCATGGGCGGATAGTCGGTGTAATAGGGATCGGAGAAGTCCGCCGCCTCCAGCCGGTCCTCGGTGATCTCAATGGCGGCCAGAACGAAATCCGCGTCGCCCTTCTGCAGGGCGGCCATCAGGCTGTCAAAGTCCATGTTGGAGATCTGGAGCTCCATGCCCGCGTTGGCCGCGATGTCCTTGGCCACCGCCACGTCGATGCCCACATACTCCTGCTCGTTCTTTTCGTTGGGAATGATTAACTCAAAGGGCGGGTAATCCGCGGATGTGGCGAACACCAGCTTCTTCGGCTCCGTCTTGGCCGCGCCGGCGCAGGCAACCAGGCCCAGGCACAGCACGATCGCCAGCAGGATCGCAACGGTCTTTTTCATTTCTTTCTCCTCCTTATGCATGAAAAACGGTTGTTTTTTCAGGTTGCACCCAGTATACATCGATATTTATGCATAGTCAAGGGTCTATTATGTAAAAATATTCGGCGGCGCCGGGCTTTGTTTGGTGATTCTTCCCAAAAATGCCGCCGGCCCTTGCACATTCGCTTTGTTTAAGGTAGGATATACCCACCGTCAAGCGAATAATATTCATTGACATGGAGCTATTATGGAATTGTATGCAAAGAGCCTGAAAAATTCCTGTCTGGCGGTGGACCGCGCGGCCCTGCGGGAAAACATCGCGGCCATCCGCTCGGAGCTCTCTCCCGGCACGGCCATCTGGCCGGTGCTCAAGGGGAACGCCTACGGTCTGGGCCTGCGGGAGGTCGCGTCGGTGCTCACGTCGATCCCCGGCATCGACACGCTGGTGACCGCCCACGTGTCCGAGGGGCTGGCCCTTCGGGAGGACGGGTTTTCCGGGGAGATCCTGGTGCTGGGGAACCCCCTGCCCGCGGCTCTCGCCGCCGGAGCGGCGGCGGGGCTCACCTTTACGGTGGGCCGGCTGGGGCTGCTGGGGGATCTGGCCCGGGAGAGCCTGGGGCTGGGCCGGGCCGTGAAGGTGCAGCTCAAGCTGGACACGGGGCTTCACCGGGTGGGGGCCGCCCCGGGAGAGGAGCTGGCCCTGCTGCTGCAGGAGCTCTCCGCCGCCGGAGAGCGGATCGAGCTTCGGGGCGTTTACTCCCATTTCGGGGACACCGCCCGGGCCGATCTGTGCGCGGCGCAGTTCGAGCGGTATCTCCGGGGCCTGGACCAGACGGAAAAGGCCGGGTTCGACCCCGGCGCGCGGCATATCTGCGACAGCGCCGCCAGCGAGCTCTATCCGGAGTATCATCTGGACGCGGTGCGGCTGGGCCGGCGGCTGATGATGGATCATCCCACCGCTCCCCGGGGGAACATCCGGGAGTGCGCCGCCTGGTACGGCTGCGTCACGGACGTGCACCGGCGGAGGGCAGGCGACACGCTGGGCTACGGCGGGGCGTATGTCCTGGCGCACGACGCGGATATCGCCATCCTCAGCGTGGGGTACGGCGACGGGCTCCCTCTGTCCTGGGCGGACAGGCACGCCCCCGTCCTCATCCGGGGACAGCGGCGGCCTCTGCTGGCGTGCTGCATGGACCAGTGCTTCGCGGACGTCACCGGCATGGGCTGCGTCCCCGGCGAGGAGGTCGTCTTCTTCGGGCCGGGTCTTACCAGCCAGGAGGCCGCCCGGCTGTGCGGCGTGAACGAGGGCTGCGCCATCACCTCCGCCCTGGCCGGACGGGTCGAGCGGGTCTACGTCAACTGAGAAAAAGCGTATAAAAACACCTTCCCGGCCGGGAAGGTGTTTTTTCTTTTCAAAAGCTCAGCCGGCGGCTTTGCCGAAGCGGGCCGGATCGTCCTCGGACCCGGTGGTCCAGATCTCCAGCATGGCCAGGGGATCGCCGATGGGAGCGCGGGCCTCGCTCTGGATGAGATCGTACTCTCCGGCGGCCGCGGCCTCGCGGAAGGACGCGGGGTCCCGCCGGTCCACCTCCAGATCGATGCCCAGCAGGGAGAAGTCCACCTGTACCGATTCAGCGATGGCCACATGGGCCGCGTCGGAATCGGTCAGACAGCGGAAGGCCAGGGGCGTTTCCTTCGCCAGGGTTCCGTCGTCCGCGAAACGGAAGCCCGCCGCCGTCAGGAGCCGGCGCGCCTGCTTCAGCGTCCCCTCGAAGTCCTCGTTGATGGCGTTGGGCTCGTAATAGCTCCGCGCCCCCACGCCGGCCATGCCTGCCGGAAGATACCCGGCCGCCGCCGGCTGGCCGGTCTGGCCCACATTCTCGCACAAGTAGGCCCGGTCGATCACGATGCACATGGCCTTCCGCATGGCGGCGGCCTGTTCGGGGGTCTTGTCCGCGAACAGAGGGCTTTCCAGATTAAAGGCCAGAAAGCTGGTGCCCGGGGCGGGCTCCACCCGGAACTCGGGACTGTCCAGATGGTATTGGATCTCATAGGAGGGAATGGAATCCGTCATGTCCACCGCGCCGTCCCGATAGGCCTTGAACGCGGCGTATTCATCGGCGTAACAGGTGTACAGCAGCGTCCTCACGCCCATGTTTTCCGCGTCGTACCAGCGGAGGTTCTTTTCAAACTTCATGGACACGCCCCGCTCCCAGCCCGTGCAGTTGTAGGGGCCGCAGGAGACGAACCCGGCTTTTCCGGCCCAGACGCCGTCCTCCGCCGCTTCCACCGCCCGCTGCCGAACGGGGAAGAACACGGGGAAAGCCAGCCGCGCCGTCAGGTCGGCGCAGGGCTCCCGCAGGACGAACACCAGCGTGGCGTCGTTTTCAGCGGTGACATTGACGCCCTCCTCTGTGCCGTAGCCGTCCAGTATGTTGAGCAGGTATCCGTAGGGCGCGCCGGTGGCCGGATCGGCGGAACGCTTCCAGGCGTAAACGAAGTCCCCGGCGGTCAGGGGGTTGCCGTCGGACCAGAGCAGGCTGCGCCGCAGCGTGACCGTGACGGTCAGCCCGTCCCCGGAGAGCTGAAGCTCCTCGGCCAGGACCGGAACGGTCTCGCCGTCCCCGTTAAAGCCGTACAGCCCCGAAAAGACATTGGACACCAGGGAGATATCTTCTGTCGTGCGGACCAGAGCCGGGTCCAGTTGGGCGGGTTCCCGGCTCAGGCCGAGGCGCAGCGGGGTCTTTACGTCGCCGTTGGGCGTCACATACATGTAACACCGGGCGCCGGCGGCGCCGGTGATCAGGCCCTGCACATAGTCCTTTTGGAGATACGCCCGGTTGGTATGGTAGATCGGCAGCACGGCGAAGCCGGCCATCAGAGCATCCTCGGCCCGCCGGATCAGATCCGCCCGGGTCTGGGCGTCCGTCTCATCCCGAATGGCGGCCACAAGCTCATCATAGCTCTTCCAGTTTCCGGCGATATCCACGAACGGATCGGAAAACTCTTCCTCCGCAGACAGCGGTTCCTCCGTGGGAGCGGGTTCGGCGGGAACGGCGGTCGGAACAGCCGTGGGCGCCGGAGCGGCGCTGCCCGCGCCGCAGGCGCACAGCCCCAGCGCCATGGCCAGCGGCAGAAGCAAAGCCAGTATCTTCTTCATAGGGTATCCCTCCCCTGAGCCCTCCGCGCGGACGGGCGGGCTGTCCCCGTGTTGTTCGGCCCCGGGCCGGTCAGCGCTCCCGCTTCGTCAGCTCGCCCAGCCGCTTGTGCAGGGGCGTCACGGTCTTATAGTATTTCGAGTAGACCTCCTCGTAGATCCGCCGGTAGAGTTCGTGCTCGCCCTCGTCCGGGACAAAGGTGTCGCGGAGCCTTACCATGGCGGCAATGGCTTCCTCGTAGCCGCCGTACTCCCCCAGCGCCACGAAGGCGCAGATGGCCGCGCCCAGGGCGCTGGATTCGTTGGTCTGGATGCGGGATACAGGCAGGCCGAACATGTTGGCGGTGATCTGGCAGATCTCGTCGCTCCGGCTGCCGCCGCCGCCCAGATAGAGACGCCGGATCTTCTGGCCGGAGCGTTTCTCCATGCCGTACAGTCCCTCCATCAGGCCGTAGTTCAGCCCCTCGATGATGGCACGGTAGACATGATATTTCGTATGTACGTCGGAAAAGCCGATCATGGCCCCCCTGGTGTTGGGCGTAGACAGGCCCGGCGTCCAGTGGGGCAACACCAGCAGTCCGTCGCTGCCGGGGGGCACGTCCTTCAAATGGGCGTTGAGCAGCTCCTCCGCCCGGACGCCCAGGCATTTCGCCGCCTCCGCCTCGGCCTGGGCGAAGTTCTCCTTGAACCAGGTCAGCATCCAGTAGCCCCGCAGGAGCTGGATCTCGGCGTTGTACATGTCGTTGGGCACCGCCGGGTACGCCGGCATGAAGGGCGTGGGCTCAAAGTATTTCCGGGAGATGAACTGGATCGAGCAGCTGGTGCCGAAGCTCAGCGCGGCCTGGTCCTCCCGGATCACCGAAAGGCCGATGGTCTCGCAGCCCTTGTCGGAGCCGCTGACGATGAAGGGGGTGCCCTGAGGAATGCCGGTGAGGCGGGACGCCTCCGGGGTGATCTCCCCCAGCACCGTGCCGGAAGGCACCATCTCGCAAAGCTTTTCCTGGGGGATGTCGTAGGCTCCCCGGGTGAGGCCGTTCTCGTCCCAGCGGCGGTTTTTATAGTCGTAGGGGATCTTGGCCAGCAGGCAGGAATAGCCGTCGGCGATCCGGCCGGTAAAACGGTAGTTGAGATAGGTGGACAGGCAGACGTATTTGTCCGTGGCCGCCCACAGCTCCGGCTCGTTCTCCGCGATCCAGTTGCAGGCGGCGGTGCGCTGGAGCATCTCGATGGTCTCGCTCATGCCCACCGCGGCGAAGAGGGCCCGCCGCGCCGCGCTCATAGGCTTGGGATGCTCCGCCTGGCGCTGGTCCATCCAGAGGATGCTGTCCCGGAGCGGGCGGCCGTCCCGTCCCATGCACACGGTGGTATCCCGGAAGGTAGTCAGCGTCACGCAGCCCAGCCGGTCAAATGCCCCGGGCATGCCGTCCTTCAGCCGCTGGCTCACCGCGCAGATGTGTTCAAAATAGTAATCGGGGCTCTGCTCCGCCCAGTTGGGGCGGAGGGAGTAATAGGGATGCTCGTACGTGTCCTGCACGCTCCGGACGATACCGCCGGTCTTGTCCAGCAGCAGGCCCCGGACGCTCTGGGTCCCCACATCGAATACCAGCACCAGAGGGTCGCTCATATTCTCGTCCTCTTTCTGTCTATATAACGCTCACTTGCCCGGGTGGAACAGCCGGTAGAGCCAGCTCCGTTTCCTCACCGGCTCGTTCCGCAGCGGCGACACGGTACGGGCGCTGAAATACTCATACAGTCTATCCTGGCTGGCGGTGCCGGGGACCGGCTCGCCTTTTTCGTAGGTGCCGTCGCTGCGCATGGTCCAGCTCTTCTCCCGGTCCTCCCGGAGGGCGTCCAGGATCCGGAGCACGTCGGTCCTCGTCTCGTCCCGGCCGCATTCGATGAAAGCCTCCACACGCCGCTGGGTGTTCCGGTTCAGAAGGTCGCCGGAGCCGATGAATACGCGCTGATCCTCCCCCTCGCCGAACACGAAGATCCGGGAGTGCTCCAGGTACCGGCCCACCACGCTGCGGACGGTGATGTTGTCCGTATAGCCGGGGATGCCGGGCAGGAGACAGCAGATGCCCCGAATGAACAGCTCCACCCGCGCCCCCGCCTGGGACGCCCGGATGAGGGCGCGCATGACGGTCACGTCGTTCATGGAGTTGACCTTGACGGCCACCCGGCCCTCCGTCCCCTTCCGGGTCTCCCGTTCCAGGAGTTCCAGCACCCGGGAGCGGTAGCTCGCCGGGGCCACCCAAAGCGCGGAGGTCTTTCCCGGCGCCTGACCCAAGGCCAGGGCGTCGAAGGTCTGGGCCGCGTCGCGGCCCACGACGGGATCCGAGGTCATCACCGAGATGTCGGTGTACTGCTCGCTGGTGGTCTCGTTGTAATTGCCGGTACCCACCTGGGTGAAGTACTCCACCCCGTCCCCGGTCCGGCGGGTGATGAGGCACAGCTTGCTGTGGACCTTCATGTCCGGCAGGCCGTAGATCACATGGCAGCCGGCGTCCTCCAGCACCTCGGAATAGTCGATGTTGTTCTGCTCGTCGAACCGGGCCCGGAGCTCCAGAAGGCACAGCACGTCCTTGCCCCGGTCGGCGGCATAGGCCAGCGCAGCCGCCACCTTGCTGCTGGCGGAAAGCCGGTAGAGCGTGATGCGGATGGACACCACCTCCGGGTCGTCCGCCGCCTCGTACAGCAGATCCACAAAGGACAGCATGCTCTGGAACGGATAGGCCAGCAGGATATCCTTCTGCCGCAGATAGGGGAAGAACTCCCCTTTCTGGAGCTGGATCGCCCGGACGCTCTTCCGCTCCGGGAACTTCATCCAAGGCTCTTTGCGGAGCCCGGAGCCGAAGCTCAGATCGAAGGGGATCTTCCGCACGAACACGTTGGCCTCCGGCACCCGGAGGGCCCTGGTGAGGAGATTCAGCAGCTTCGGGGAGGGCTTGCCGCTGATCATCAGCCGCACGGGCATCTGGCGCTTGCGTTTGCGGAGCATCTTTTCCGTGCTCACGCGGAAATCCGCGTCATACCCCAGCAGATCGTCCTCGATGAACACGTCCGCATTTCTGGTGAGCTGCAGCAGCACCGCCTCGCTCACATCCATCTTCTTGAACACCTGCGAGGCGTAATGGCGCACCAGCTCCGCCGTGAGGATCACCTTCTGCCGGCCGTCGATCTCCAGAACGCGCCAGGGCGGGAGGCGGAAGCAGGAGACCAGCCCCAGCCGGAATTCACCGCTTTTGTCCCCTTTCCGGCCCAGAGCCGCGGCCAGGCAGGTCTCCTTGCTGGCGATGAAGGGGAAGGGATGACCGGCGTCCACCACCCGGGGGGACAGCAGCGGGCGGATCTCAGCGAAGAATTTCTTCGCCATCACCTCGTCCACCTTGCTCATCTTCCGGAAATCCAGGATGTCGATGCCAGCGGCCTTCATGTCCTGGAGCAGACGGCGGTAGATCTTTGTCTCGATCTCCTGCTGCCGGGCCACCTCGGCCAGGATGTTCTTCAGCTGCTCCGCGGCGGTCCAGCCGGTCTTCTCGTCCCGCTCGTCGGGCAGAAGGACGCGCCGGTGCGTCAGCGTCCCCACCCGGACCATGAAGAACTCCTCCAGGTTGGAGCGGTAGATGCCCAGGAATTTCAGCCGTTCCAGCAGGGGCACCGACTCGTCCCCCGCCTCCTGCAGCACCCGGAGGTTGAACTGCAGCCAGCTCAGCTCCCGGTCGATAAAGCACGCCGGGCCCGTATCGGCGTCCGCCGGAACGGGAGCCGGTTCCTCCGCCGGCGTCATTTCGTCGATTCTGTCTCCTTCGGGCATTCGCTCTTCATCCCCCTGACCACAAAACGGTCCACCGCCTCCTGCAGCGCGTCGGTGACGATGCGCAGCGTCTGGATGCGGGCATATTTCTTATCCACCGAGTCGATGATGTACCATGGCGCGTACTCGGTGCTGGTCTTTTGGAGCATCTCCTCCACGGCCTCCTCGTACTGAGGCCACTTTTCCCGGTTGCGCCAGTCCTCCTCGGTGATCTTCCACTGCTTCTCCGGGGTGTTCTGCCGGGCGGTGAACCGCTCCAGCTGGGTCTCCTGGTCGATGTGGATCCAGAATTTCAGCACCACGGTGCCCCAGTCGGTGAGCTCCTTTTCAAATTCGTTGATCTCGCCGTAGGCCCGTTTCCAGTCGTCCTCCGAGCAGAAGCCCTCAATGCGCTCCACCATCACCCGGCCGTACCAGGTCCGGTCGAAAATGGTCACGTGGCCGCTCCTGGGGAGTCTGGTCCAGAACCGCCAGAGATAGTGCCGCGCCAGCTCGCCCGGGGTGGGGCTGGCCACGGGGATCACGTCGAAGCCCCGGGGGTCCAGCGGGTAGGCGATGCGCCGGATGTTGCCGCCCTTGCCCGCGGCGTCCCAGCCCTCGTAGCAGATCACCACAGGGATCTTCTTCCGGTAGATCACGTTGTGGAGCTCGGCCAGTCTGGCCTGGAGGCGCTTGAGCTCCTTTTTGTATTCGTCGTCGCTGATGGACGCGGTCAGGTCCGCGTCCCGAAGGGAGGGGCCGCCCAGAAGCGGGAAGCGTTTGTCCGTGGCCTTGCCCACATACCGGCCATGCTCCATGGCCTTGTTCACCGTGCCGGTGATGGCCACGAAGGCGTCGTACAGTCTCGTTTTTCTGCTCTCGGCGTCCAGCACGTGCCAGGGGGCGTATTCTCCGGTGTCCTCCATGAACTGGTCGTAAGCCTTGAGGAACCGGTCGTATTCCTGCTGCTGCCAAAGATCGTCGCCCGTGACCCGCCAGGAGGTGTCCCGGTGCTCCCAGAGCCGGGTGATGCGGCGGAGCTGCTCCTCCCGGGAGATGTGCATGAACAGCTTTACCAGCACATAGCCGTTGTCCCGGAGCTGGCGCTCAAACGTATTGCAGCTCTCCACCCGGCGTTCGTATTCCTCCGGGGTGATCTCCCGGCGGAGATACTTGCCCACGGTGTCCTCCATCCAGCCGGTGTCCATAAAGAGATATTTGCCGTTTTCCGGCAGGACGTCGAAAAACTTTTTCAGGAAGGGGAACCGCTCGTCGTTTTCCGATACCCGGGGGAAGGTGGCCACGCTGTAGAAACGGGGGTCCATCTCCTTGATGAGCTCGTTGATGAGCATTCCCTTCCCGGCGCTGTCCCAGCCCTCCACCAGCACGATCACCGGCAGCTTGGCCTCCCGGACCGCCTGCTGGGTGCTGACCATTTCAAAGCGAAGCCGCTCTGTTTCCGCCTTGCGCTGTTCCTTGGTGAGTTTGTCGTCCGCGCGCTTGAATTTTTTCAGCATGCCGCCGCCCTCCTTTTTTTCATACGGAAATACTATACATCATCCGCCGAAGGATGTCAAAAAACCTTGCTTTTTCCGCTCTCCGCCGTCTTTGCTTGCCGGAAGCGGGAAAAGGATGTATACTGTTTTCGTTACAAAGCGAAAGGAGCCCTGTCCATGAAGCTGCCCCGCCGCATTCAGTTCAATTCACCCGTGGTCTTGTCCTTTGCCCTGGTATCTCTGGGGGCCCTTCTTCTGGGCCGGCTCACCGGGGGAAGGTCCACCGCGCTTCTGTTCAGCGTTTACCGTTCCCGGCTGACCGACCCGCTCTCGTACCTGCGGGCCTTCCTCCATGTGCTGGGTCACAGCGGCTGGGCCCATTACAGCGGGAACATGCTGCTTCTGCTGGTGATCGGCCCTCAGCTGGAGGAGCGCTACGGCAGCCGGACGCTCCTGGAGTGCATCGCCTTCACCGCCCTGATCACCGGGCTGTTCCAGTGCATCCTCTTTCCCCATACCGCCGTGCTGGGCGCTTCGGGGATCGTGTTCATGATGATCCTCATGGCCTCCATGGGCGGCATGCGCCAGGGGGGCATCCCGCTGACGCTGATCCTGGTGGCGGTCTTTTACCTGGGCGGCGAGATCACCACCGCCGTCACCGCCGCCGACAACATCTCCCAGCTGTCCCATATCGTGGGCGGCCTGTGCGGGGCGTTCCTCGGGTTCATGCTCAGCAAAAAATGACCGCGGCCGAACCGTCTCCGGCCGCTTTCCCGATACAGTGAAAAATGGCCGCGGACGCGGCCATTTTTCATATACGTATTCCGTTATTCGGCGCCGTTCCCCAGGAGGGGCTGTTCCTCCTTCTTCGGGAGGGCTTTTTCCCTGGCCGCCAGGAGCTGCTCTCTCTCCAGCTGTACCGGATCGGAGAGGTATTTCTTCAGGCAGACGAAGGCCTGGGCCATATAGTGGCCGTTGGCGATCCGCTCGTCCACCACCACGCCCAGGGGCATGCAGCGGTCGAACACGATGCCGTCCTTGCCCCGGCGGGGCACCTCCCGCATGTTGCCCATGGTGATGGCCGCGCTGGTGGTGCCGAACTGATAGATGTGATGGTAGATATGGTTGGTGCGGATGCTGGCCAGATTGGAGATCAGCAGACTGGCGTGGAAGGGACTCACGTCGATCAGCGCCTTTGGCAGAAGCCCGACCCGGTCCAGGAACCGCAGAAGCCCGGTGACGATCGTGAGCAGGCCGCCCAGCTTCACCAGGATGTTCATGATCCTGTCCAGGCCGTTGGCCTCGCCCAGCTGCCGATTCTGGTCGATGTAGCTGGTGATCTTCTCCTGCACGGCGAAAACGTCGTCGTCCGGGTCCAGATGGATCTTGGACATGGTGTCCATATCCGTGCCGGGCTTGAGCACCACCATGGAGACGGTGAAGTCCTTGTGCTCATAGATCTTGCGGCCCACGATGAAGCGGTTCAGCGCCGGGAACTTGTTCGCCGTGTGGAGGTAGGCCGTGATCATCAGCGCCAGATGGCTGACCGGGCGTCCTTCCTTCCGCTTGGCGTTCATATAGGCGCGCATGGGAGCCTCGGGGATGTCCAGCGTGATCATATTCATGGCGTCGTAGCGCTTGGTAAGAAAATAGGGGATCAGATAGTACATGGGGTCTTCGTTTTTGACCGGCCGCCCGTCGGAACGCATTCGGGATCCCTCCTCCCGGAAACATAAATTTCTGAATGAATTATAGCGTTGCCGTCCGACAATGTCAAGTTGGGGTTTCTTCGGACGGCAAAAAAATGAAATTTTTGTGAATTTATTGTCTTGTTAACGACTTTTTTACGTTTTCATACTATTGTAGAATAAGCATGACTCGGGGAGGTCACTTCATGCGGCGCTGGAATCAAAACGGGACATCGCGGTTCCGGTTCATGGAGGGTCGGTACGGGGCCGATCCGTTGGGCCGGTTTTTGTCGGTGACGGGCTGCATCGCCCTGCTGGCGGCGCTTTTGCTGCGCTCGGCGGCGGACGGGGCGGTGTCCGGGCTGCTGGGCGCCGTGGCCCTGGCGGCCGTGGGCTGGTGTTATTTCCGCCTGCTGAGCCGCAATTACGGCCGCCGGGCCGCCGAGAACCGGAAATACCTGGATCTGCGGGATCGGGTGCTGTGCTGGTTCCGTCTGCAGAAGGACTGCTTCCATCAGCGAAAGGACTACGTTTTCTACCGCTGCCCCAGCTGTCATCAGATGATCCGGGTGCCCAGGGGCAAGGGCCGCATCCGCATCACCTGCCGCCGCTGCGGCTTCGCTTTTGAAAAAAAGACCTGACAATGAACCATATGAAACGGAACGCGGTTTCATCCGCGTTCCGCTTTTTTATTCCGCAAGCACGATCGGCCGCCCGGAGCAGAGGAGCCGGCCGTCCTTCACCGTCACGGTCCCCCCCGCGACGGCGTCGGTATACGTCCCGTCCGGGAAGGGCACGGCGATCTCCGCCGTCTCCCCCCGGAGAGAAAACACGCCGAGCTTCTTTTTCGTCCCGTCGTCCCGGAGCAGCACGGCGATATCCTTTTCATCGTCCGCCGCGGCGGTGAACCAGTCGGCACAGGAGAGGACTTCTTTTTTCACCCGACTCAGCCGGGCCAGCAGCGGGGAGATGTCCTCCCCGTCCCGGGAGAACACGTCCCTGTCAAACAGGCTGGGGGTGCGGGAACAGGTGAACTCCTGTCCGGCATAGAGGAGCGTGGCTCCCTTCAGGAAGAAGAGCATCGCGGTGAAGTTTTCCCGACCGGCCCGGGTAAGCACCCGGGAGGCGATCCGGGGCTGATCGTGGTTTTCCAGACAGCGCATCTTGTTGTAATTGTCCGGATAGATGGCCTCCTGAAGCTCCAGAAGACTGAGATAATGGGACAGCGGCGCCTTTCCGTCCAGATAATCGTCAAAGGCGGGCCGGATGTCATAGTCGTACTCCATGTCAAAGGCGGTAAAGAGCTCGTAGTCCGTGGCGGCCTCCAGCCCCCGCATCCGATTGTACACGTTGAACATGCTGTGGACGGATTCGGCCAGCCACAGGCAGTCCGGCCGCACCTCTGCCACGGCAGAGCGGGCCCGGCGCCAGAATTCCGCCGGCACCAGGGAGGCCACGTCGCAGCGGAAGCCGTCCCCGATCTCCGCCCAGTACCGCAGGCTTTCGATCTGGTAATCCCAGAGATCCCGGTTCCGGTAGTCCAGGTCGATCACGTCCGTCCAGTCGGCGGTCTTGTTGCCGAAGGAACCGTCGCTCTTCCGGTAGTAAAACTCCGGGTGCTCCTTCACCAGCACCGCGTCCGGGGAGGTGTGGTTGTACACCACGTCGATGATGCAGCGCATCCCCCGCTCACGGACCGCGTCCACCAGCGCCCGAAAGTCCTCCAGGGTGCCGTACTCCGGGTTCACGCTCCGGTAATCCCGGTTGGCGTAGGGGCAGCCCAGGCTCCCCTTCTTCCCCTTTACCCCGATGGGGTGGATGGGCATGAGCCAGACCACGTCCACGCCCAGGGCGCGGATCCGATCCAGATCCGGGATCACCGCCCGGAAGGTCCCCTCGGATGTATGATTGCGTACGTAAACGCTGTAAATGACCAGATCCCTGGTAGAGAGCGCGGTATCTGCGGCCATGATGGCGTCTCCTTTCCGTTTTCTGTCTGGAGTATATCACCGGGCGAAAAAAAAGTCCACCGGAGGGCTTGACAAAACAAAAAAGTTGTGTACAATTGAATTGTAAGAAATATTTTGAAAGGATGACGCACATGAGTATCTACGATTACAAGCTGACCGCCGGCGACGGCTCCCAGGTGGACCTGAACGAGTACAGGGGCAAGGTGCTTCTCATCGTCAACACCGCCACGGGCTGCGGCTTCACCCCCCACTACGAGCCGATGGAGAAGATG
>JAEEGL015506013.1_pt1 | contig 26808 bp, 14 predicted proteins | sample 9134231 | NCBI WGS metagenome assembly JAEEGL01 (sample SAMN16246548, study PRJNA631951) | gut metagenome | biome: gut microbiome; feature: rumen; material: fiber-attached | host: Bos | place: Iran: Karaj | collected 2018-10 | reverse complement strand
TCGGGCGGTCATGCCCGCCCCTACAATTAAACAGGAACCTCCTGCGCTTTATCATAGTGAAATGCTGATATTTCGGAGGCGTTTTTTCCGGGTAACCTGAACATCTCGCTAAATTCCAATATAAAAATCCCGCCGCGGTGATTCCCGCGACGGGTTCGTTTTAATAAATCAGCCTTCGATCATAATGGTTCTGCGTTCGGGGAGATTGGCTTCCTTCTTCGGTACGGTGATCTGCAGAACGCCGTCTTCGAATTTCGCCTTGATATCCTCCTGCGTTACCAGATCGCCTACGTAGAAGCTGCGCTGCATCGAGCCGACGTAACGCTCCTGGCAGAGCATCTTGCCCTTCTTATCCTTTTCTTCTTTGTCGAGGCCCTTTTCGGCGCTCACGGTAAGGTAACCGTTTTCAAGGTTCAGATCGAGCTCGTCCTTCTTGAAGCCGGGCAGATCGATGTCAAGTACGTAATGGTCTTCGTGCTCCTGCACGTCGGTTTTCATCACGCGCGCGGCGTGCTTGCCGTAAAGCTTACGGTCCGCGTTTTCGAGTTCTCTGAAAGAGGGAACCATCCAATCGTCAAAAAATCTGTCTGAAAAAATGCTGGGTACTAACATAGGTCCTGACCTCCTTTTTGTTAAATAGACCTGTTTGTTCCCGAGCAAGGGGACTGCCGGGCGACCGTTCTGTTTTTTATCGCTCCGTTCCTTTGTTCTGGCTATACTATAGCACAAAAAATTAGCACTGTCAATAGGAGAGTGCTAAATTTTCAGAAAATATTTTTAAGATATGCAACATATATTGTTTGTGCTGTCGCATATCGTTGGTTTCAGAGCCCGAGAATGCGTTTTGCGTTCAGCCCGAGCACCTTTTCTTTGTCCGCATCGCTGAGTTTGGCGGTGGCAACCTTGCCCAGAACGTGGCGGCAATCGTAAAACGGCACGTCGCTGCCGTAGCAGAGCCGGTCTGCGCCGATGCGTGAAACCGCATCTTCGATCGCGCCGTCGTAGGCCACCGAAACCGTGGTGTCGGCAAACACGTTTTCGTATTTCCGTACGGCTTTGATCGCTTCGCGTTTCACTTCCCAGATGCGCATGGCGCCGTGCCCGATGATGAACTTTGCCGATTTGTACCGCGCGGCGAGCTGTGCGATCTGAATGCTGTCGGCAGCCTCCCACGCGTGGAACAGCACCGGCAGGCCGTGCCGGTCCGCGTACGCAAAAAACGGCTCGTATCTGGGGTCGTTGACGGCGGCGCGGTGGAACGCCGCGTGTACCTTCATGCCCAGCACCCCCGGTTCGCTGAAGAACGGGTCGAGGTCAACTTCGTTGTCGTGGGGCGATACGGTAACGTAGCCGTACAGCCTGCCGGGGAAGGCGCGTACCGCGTCCAGCATCATGCGGTTTCCCAGAGCGCAGTCCGCATGGATCGAAAAGATCGAAGAAACGCAGCCGCCGTTAATTCCGAGCTTATCGAAGGTGCGCACCACGTCCGCCGGGTCGGTGTGCGTCATCTGGAAATCAGCCGTCCGGTTGATATGCGCGTGGATATCGAATATAAACAGGTCGTCCGGGAAGGGGAGCCCCTGCAGTACGTTTTCGCCGATCATTGTTTTACCTCCGCCAAAAGCCGCGTGACGTTGCCGTAAGCGATCAGCTCTTTTTCTTCTTCAGCCAGATCGGAAAGGCAGAGCTGCGAGGCCGCCGCGGCGAGAGACGCCTCCGGGACGCCGCTGCCGAAAAGCAGCCGCCCGGCGCCCGTGTTTTTGCAGAAAAGCGTGAGTCCGTCGTGCATGAAAAAATTGCTTGTTTCAACGTACAGGTTCGGGCAGGCGTCCATAATGGGCACGAGCTGCCTGAGGCACCGGTACCCGGGGCTGCAAAGCACGAACGTGTTTGCGGGGTATTCGGTGCACAGGCCGTATAGCGCGTCCCACGAACCGAGCTGGTCAAAGGCGATGAACGCGGGCAGCCCGGCGCCTGCAAGCGCGTCAAAGAGCCGCCCCGCGGCGTACCGCTTTAACGAATGCCCGTACTGCGCCGGGAAAAGCCTTACGCTGCACACGCCGTTTTTCAGCATCTGCGCAACCCATTCTTCCGGTTGGGGGTACAGGTCCCACAGCGCGGGCATTACCGCCCATTGACGCAAAAAGCGGGGCTGCCCGGCGGTTTCCCGCAGCAGCAGCTCGTTGCCGGACACAGGGTCGCTGTACATTGCTGCGCTGTGGTAAACCACGGCCTTTTCCACGTTGAAATCGTCCATCAGCGATAATAACTGCGCGGTATCTTTTATCGAGCCTTCTCTGATCACGGGGCCCGTGCCGATCCGGCAGTTTGCGTCGATAAATCTTATCATAAGCGGTCACTCCGTTTGTTGTATTGCCTTCCGGTTTTACTATATTCCATTCCGCGCAAAAAAGCAATATGAATGGAAAAGAAAAAAGACCTCCTGAGGAGGTCTTGCGTTATCACTGTTCTGCCTGCTTGAGTTCCGGCTGCGCCTGCTTTTTGTTTTCTTTCGGTTTGACCGGCAGAATGAAGTTTATAAATAACAGCAGCAGGGTCAGCAGGGTGTTCGGGACCATTTCCATCAGGCCGCTCTTGCCGAATATCAGCAGCCATGCGGCGAGCATCACGGCACACAGCAATACCAAAACGGACAAAACCGTAAAGCCCTTGTATTTTTTCGCATTCTTTACAAAGAATACGAAGAACGAGAGGCCCAGCGCCGACATATACGTGCCAGCGGCGATCCAGTGAACGATGCGCTTCGGGCCCCAGGAGAATACGTCGTGTTTCAGCGTCAGGCCGATGCCGCAGCAGGCGATCAGCGCCGCAATGCAGATCGCGATCAGGAACTTTGATTTTTCGTTGAATTTGCGGTAGGCGTACAGCGCGTTCAGAAAGTACCCGCCCGCCACAAACAGCGCCCAGATCCAGAACAGATATTTGCGGTCTTCACACAGTATGCTCAGCGTGCCCAGCGGGGATGCGGGGTTATTGCCGAAGCAGAACATGATCCCGTTGCCGTAAACGAGCCCCACGATCAGAAATAACAGACATACCGGTTTCGATAAAAAGATTTTGCGCAGATAGTCCATAGTTCAGCCACCTTTACATATCGCATACCATACTACCATGCTTTTCTGCGCCTCACAAGAGCCAGTATTGTTGAAAATGTATAATAATAAACATTTTTGAATGCCGTGTTGAAAATGTCCGCTGAGATGCATGATATATACCTAAAAGTAGGTATAGCAAAATGGATACCTCTATGGTATTATGTATTTTGGAAAGATATAAGCAAACGGAAAGCGCCGGGGCGGTATGTTCAGCAAAAGCATATTAAAACGGCATATTATGCTTCTTCTGCTGATCCTGGCGGTCGGCTTTCTTCGGTTGCTGCTTGAAAACGTGCTGCACTGGCCCTACGGCTGTGCGATCGCGCTGTTTTACGTCTCGTTCTATTTCTATTGGATGCGCACGTGCCGGCAGCGGTTTTCGCAGAAGCAGGTGCGGCAGTTCATTACGGCGTTCGGTTTCTTTGTGATCCTGTTCGCCCTGCTTCGCCTTGTAAAGCAGGAGTTCTGCGTGCAGGAGGGTACCTTTTCAAGATATATCTGGTACCTGTATTACGTGCCGATCACGCTGCTGCCCACGCTGAATTTCCACGCCATCCTTTACGCGATCCGGCCGAACAGCGCCCCGCCTTCAAAACGGTGGTACTGGCTCTACGTTCCCGTGGGGCTGATGATCGCAGGCGTGCTTACCAACGACCTGCATCAGTTCGCGTTTGTTTTTCCGGCGGATATGGTAAGATGGGAACAGCGTTATACCCACGGCCCCCTGTTCCAGATCGTAACGGCATGGGTGGTGCTGATGATCCTCGGCCTGTTTTTTGTGCTGATCAAAAGCTGCATCAACCGCCGGCTGTACCGCAACCTGTGGCTGCCGGTGCTCGTTGTGGCGGTGGGGCTTACGTACCGTTTGAATTACGTATTTTACGACGTGGGCGGAAAGATCCTTCTGCAGAAGATGTACGAGCTTCCCGAACTGTTCGGTCTGGTATGGATCGCCGTTTGGGAGAGCGCCGTCGCCTCCCGTTTGCTGCCCTCGAACCGCGGCTATTCCGAATACCTGCAGGCGTCCTCTCTGCACGCGGGCATTGCCGACGCCGGTTTTCAGATCTGCCAGAGCTACGGCGACACGGTGCACCCGGATGCTTCTCAGCTCAGGGCTGCGGCAGACGGCGCGGTGGCGCTGCAGAACGGCGACACGGTGCTCAGAGCGCGGAAGGTGCGCGGCGGCTGGTTTTACTGGACGGAAGATATGCGGGAACTCAACTCGCTGAACGATGCGCTGGAGGATACGTCTGATTACCTGATCGAAGAAAACGCCATGCTGCAGCAATCGGCGGAGATCGAAGAGGAGCGCCGCCGCACCGCCCACCAGACGCAGCTTTACGACGATATCTCTCTGCGTATCCGTCCCCGCATCGACCTGCTCAGCGACTTATTGCAGGACCCTCCCGAGGAAGAAGAGGCCTTTTGCCTGATGCTGAAAAAATGCGCCGTGCTCTTCTCATTTTTGAAGCGGTTTTCGAATCTGCTTCTGCTTACGGACGCCCAGGGCGGCGCGTCTTCGGACGACCTGAAGCTCTGTTTGCAGGAATCCGTACGCGCGCTGCAGGGGCTGGGGATCCGGTGCACGCTGAACGTCCCCGAAGGGCTTGATCTCCCCGGGGAAACGGCCGCCGATATGTACGAGATGTTTGAACTGGTGATCGAAGAGGCGTATCCTGCCCTGCAGGAGGTGCGCGTCAGCCTGTGTGAGAGTGCTTTTACGGTAGAATACAGCGTTTTGTCATCCGCCTCCGACGCCGCAGAATGGCAGACGATAACCGTGAATGCCGCGGAGGTTTCGGGCTTGCTTCCCGGTTTGCGCAAAGCGGCTTTGCAGGCGGCCGCGTCAAACGGAAAGGAGGGGCAGGCGTAATATGAATTTTGCCGATCTTCCTCCCGCCGCGATCTTTTTAACAGGCTTCATTCTGTTTCTTTCGCTTGTTCTGCCGGTGATCTGCCTCGCAAGGGTGGTCCGGTTTCCGGGGTCGGGGCGCTTTGTGGTTTCCAGCGCCTTGCTGATCCTGATTTCCGCGCCGGTCACCTTCGGCGTTGAACGGCTCGTTTGGTCGATGCAGCATCCGGCGGAGCCTGTGGGCGCTCTCGTGGCGGCGATCGGCGGCGTGCCTGCGTGGCTGCCGGTGTGCGCTGCGGCGGTGCTGTTCCCGGCCGCCGGGATCAACATGTTTTGCTTTGTTCGTTGGGGCAGCAGGATTTTGAGCGATCTTTCAACATACGAAGGCCTCGATTATCTGCCTGAGGGCGTTTGCGTTTTCGACAGCCAGGGCCTGCCCGTTCTGGTGAACGATCAGATGCACGAGATCCTTTACGCGGCCTTCGGCCTTGCCGCGATGGATATGAATTACATGGGCCGGCTGATCGCCCGGAACGAATTGGAGCCCGGCTGCAGCGCCGAAAGCTATTCCGGCGGGACCTATCTGCGTCTGCCGGACGGCAAAATCTGGGACCTGCGCGAAAAACCCGTAACAACCGCCCACGGCAGCTTTACGGAGCTGCTGGCGTTTAACGTTACCGATCTCTACAACGGCAACGAGAAACTTCGTGAGCGCAACGAGCGCCTTGCCGCCGTGAACGAGCAGATCCGTGAATACAGCCGCAATATGGATTCCATTGTGCGGGAGCGCGAGATCCTGCGTGCCAAGATCCGCCTGCACGATGATTTCGGCAAGACGCTGCTTGCCATACGCAGGTATCTCTCCGGCCAGACCGGCGACAGGGAAGCTTTGCTCTCACAGCTGAAAACTCCGGTGTTCCTGTTCCGGCCGGACAGCAGCGAAACTCCGGAAGACGATTCTTTCGCGCTGCTTTCGGAGGCCGCCGCGGCCATCGGCGTTACGGTGCACTACAACGGCAATCTTCCGCCGGTGAACAAAGAGGTGCTCAGCACGGCCATTCACGAATGCCTTACCAACACGGTCAAGCACGCGAACGGCTGCAATTTATACGTAAATACCTGCCGTAAGGGCGATTTGTGGCAGGTGGAATTCACCAACGACGGCGCTCCGCCCGCAGGCCCGCTGAACGAATCGGGCGGCCTTGCGAATCTGCGGCAGCTTGCCGAAAACCACGGCGTGCGCATGCGTGTGGAATCTGCGCCGGTGTTCAGACTGATGCTGGAGTTCTGAGAAATCATAAGCAACACAACGAAAGGAGTATCCCCATGAGCAAGATCCAGGTAATGATCGTAGACGATCAGGCGACCGCGAGGCGCATGTTTGAGATGTATATCGAGCGCTCCGAGCGCTACGAAGTGGCGTTTTCGGTGAAATCGGCGGCTGTGGCGGATATCTACCCCACAAACAACCGCGTCGATCTGATTCTGATGGACGTGCTGATGAACGACGGCTCCAACGGGCTTGACGCAGCGCAGCGGATCAAACAGAAATTCCCGCACATTAAGGTGATCGTTGTCACCAGTATGGTGGACGCGCAGTTTCTCGCGCGCGCCCGGGAGATCGGCGTGGACAGCTTCTGGTATAAAGAGGTTGACGACGTTGAGATACTGGACGTGATGGACCGCACGATGGCAGGGGAGTCGGTTTATCCCGACGCGCCCATGGCGGTCCGGCTCGGCAATATCATGAGCACCGACGTCACCGGGCGGGAGCTGGACGTGCTGCGCGAGATCACCAGCGGCGCATCCAATGCGATGGTCGCCGAACGGCTCGGTATCTCCGAGGGCACGGTGAAGGTGCATATCCGAAACCTTCTGCGCAAAACGGGCTACTCCAGCCGCACCGAGCTTGCCATAAAGGCGCGCATGATCGGCGCCGCCGTGATCCCGGAGGACACGGCCTGATTCAGGTCGTACGGGGCTCGACAGGTCGCCTTGCGGCGATAGGTTCGGCGCTGCCGAACAGGTGCGCTTTGCGCATAGATTTGCATTTATAAAGAATAATTCAATCTCTGAACCGGTTGCTTTACGGCTGCCGGTTTTTTTCTATCGCACGAAGTGAGGCCTATGAGGATATGCAGCACCTATCGCCCGAAGGGTGACCTTATATACACAAGTGTATATACACAAGTATATATGCACCATTGGGAATAGACATAGCCTGTAAAAAGCTATAAAATTATAAAATGATAATCTGTATTTTTATATATTTATATATTTAAAGCGCTGTTTCCAAAAACGGGCGCGTCTGCCGGACCGGAGGGCAACGATGAACGGAAATGCAAATAACAGTAAAATAAAGAAACACGGCGGAGGCAAGCGGCTGATCTCACTGCTGCTTTGCCTCGTTATGCTGTTTACGATGAACGGGGGAACCGCGGGCGCGCTGGTCGTGCCTGCGCAGGCGGCTGCCGCAGCCGTCGGTTCCGTTGCATCCAGAAGCTTTTCCGGTTTACAGAATCTTGCCTCCGATCTTTCCGTTCGGTTCGGCGGCGCGTGGACCCGTTTTGCCAACTTCCTGCTTTCGCTCGATCCGGACGATCCGGAAGAAGACCCCGAAGAATCGCCCGAAGCGACCCACGATCTCGATTACGTATACTGGAACCCCTCTCCCGAAGATAAACTGGCGCCGGACGGCACCGTGATCCTTCTGAAGGGCGACGATGCAAACTCCGGCTCGGACGATACGCATCCCGTGCTCACGTGGGAGCGCGCCCTGTCGCTGGTGAAACCCGGCGGCAAGATCTGGGTGCTCACCATGGAGAACGTACTGTATTCCGCAGACGTGCCCGTGGCGATCCGCGACGGCGGCCTGCCGGATGAAAACGACGAAATTCAGACCGTGGAGCTTGGTTACTACCCCGGCAACTCCACGTTCTTTTCCAGCGGTATCGATCAGCTTGAAGACGCGATCGGCGCAAGCGTTACGCTGGCGAACCTGAAAATGATCGATAAGACCGTAGACGAGGACCCCGACGACAACAGGCGTCTTCTGCACCTCAACGGCGGCACCTTTACCTTCGACGCAGGTCTGATCGCGCGGGGCGACGTGCGTATCGAGCAGTTTTTCGATGAGTCGGATGAAAGCTCCTCTCCGGAGATCTATGTCACCGAGGCCTTTATGAACGACTTCGACGCCAACGTGGATCTTACCGTCCATTTTGATACGGACGACGAGCATCTTACCATCAGCGGCGAACGTACCGCGTTCGATTTCCTCGTGTTCCCCGAGGGGTTCGACGTGGAGACGGACGAATACAGTATTCTGGATAACGTCCATCTGGACCCGGTGCTGCAGGAGCCCCGCGGCGTGGATAATCTGGTTTGGGGCGTGCGCAAAAAGATCGGCCAGGATAACATCGTAGAGATCTACCGCGTGGAGCCTTACGACGGCTGCGTCTATATTTCCGGCGACGGCAACGACGCGTACGACGGCCTGTATCCCTCTCAGCCCGTGCGCACCTTTGCGCGCGCGCTGGAGATCCTGATGGGCAACGGCGGCGATCTGCACTATTCCGCTCTGATCAGCGAAGAGGTCACCACCATCAACGAGTACCGCTACGTGCACGGCGAGTTCGTGCCCAAAGAGGGCCTGATCCGCGTTTGCGGCTCGCCCGTACAGATCACGGAAGACGAAACCTGGAGCATGCCGCTGGATACCTACTGGGACCGCGGCAACACCGGCAGAAAGTATAAAGAAGACGGTGTTACCCCCTATCCCCGCGTCGACCACGCGTGGGTGGAGCGTTACCGCTTTTACAACGGCGATCTGGTAGAGGTTTGCGAAGGCGCCGAGCTGACCCTCACCGAGATCACGATCTCCGGCGCGCAGAACTACGCGAAAAACAGCACGGGTTCTCTTTTGCTTGTGGATTCAGGCGGTACCGCCTATATGGAGGCGGATTCGCTGCTTACCGATAACAAGGCCGTAGAAGGCGGCGGCGCGCGCCTTGAGGGCCCCAACGCCGAGCTGGTGATGAACGGCGGCAAGATCACGAAGAATCTCGTTGTGCGCAACGGCAACACCGGCATGGGCGGCGGCGTTTACGTGTACGGCGGTATCTTAACGATGAACAGCGGCGAGATCACCGATAACAAGGCGGATCTCGGCGGCGGTATCTACGCGGGACGTTACGAAAAATTCATTGAAGACCCCCTTGTGATCGTTTCCGTCGGGCGCATCTATCTTTACGGCGAGAGCGTGGTCACGCGCAACACTGCGCGCGAGGGCGCAGGCGTGTTCTTAAGCTATTCCGATACCGTGCTTCTGCCGAACGACGCCACCGCAGAGCAGATCGCCGCTTACCACAACGGCACCGACCGGTTCAGCGGCGTGTGCTGCATCAGCGTTACGGGCAACACCGCCAGCTACTACGGCGGCGGCTGGATGGCCGAGGACTGCACCCTCACCATCGACGGCGCGGAGGTCACGGGCAACAACGTGACACTGAACAACGTAAGCGGCGCGGGCGGCGGTATCGCCCTCAGACGCAGCTATCTTAAAATGATCAACGGCGCTTCGGTGCACGATAACCGCGTGGTGGTCGCAACGAGCAGCAGTACGGCCGTTACTGCGCAGGGCGGCGGCGTCTATTCCACCACTGCGCCCGCGCCCGTGGTCAGGGACGGCGTGATCGAAAAGTATTCCCTTGAGATGGACGAGACCAGCTCCATTCACGATAACTATATCGACGGCACAAGCGGTACGAGTAAAGGCCGTAACCTTTACGGCGGAGGCTTGGCGATCGGCTCCTCCGCGGGCGGAACGATCCGCATTGACGGCGAGATCTACGGCAACTATATGAAAATGGTCACGTATTCAGAGCAGTATTCCCGCGGCGCGGGCATGACTGTTTACGGCGTGCACACCTACCTCGAAGAGCACTGCAAGATCCACGACAACTATATTGCCGGCATGGGCTATGCCTACGGGATCGGCGTGGACTCCCGCAACGGCGGCAGCCTCTACCTCAACAAATGCGAGATCTACAACAACAACCGCAAACTGATTAACGGCCATACCTGGAACTATCCTTATCGGTCCTACGGCGGCGGCATTTTCAAGAGCGGCGGCGCCCTGAATTTCAACGGCTGCAAGATCCACGACAATATCATTCAGGATGAGCCCTACACGAGAGATTATCAGGGCGGCGGCGCGTTCCTCGAAAACCTGACGAGCGTGAACATCGAGCCGAAAACGAAGATCTATAACCACACGGGCTACAACCAGGGCAGCGGCATCTACATCAATAACACCGACACGAGCAACCCCGTGACGGAGTTCACCTCCACCGAGACCGCGAACGAGGAGGACTACGCCGAGATCAGAAACAACGTCGGCAAGGAGAACGATTACTACGGCTGCGGCGGCGGCATCTACGTCTACGGCGCGAAGAAGATCGACCTGAAATGCCTGAAGCTTACGAACAACACGGCGGGCTACGCCGGCGGCATGTATATTCAGTATAACAGGGTAGCGGACTTTGACCGCTGCATCTTTAAGGGCAACCGCGCGAACGGCAGTACCTATTACGACAATTCCAGCGATGCGGAGCTCGCGGTCAAGGGCTCCGGCGGCGCGCTGTTCTTCTACGAGAGCGGCTCCAGCGGCAAGAACACGGACCTGAATATCAGGAACTGTAAATTCTACGCCAACTACGCCAGAGATAACGGCGGCGCTGTATACCTCTTTCATGATAACGGCGGCTATTATTACGACACCACGAGTTCGTATTTCCACTACTTCCGTCCTGTGTTCGATTCCTGTATCTTCGGCGACGGCACGACGGCCAACGCCAACAAGTGCAGCGCCGACAACGGCCGCGGCGGCGCGATCTTCATCCGCGGCGGCGAGGTCACCATTACCGGCGCTTCCGTCTTCGACTGCAACACGGCCAGCCGGGGCGGCGCGATCTGGGTGGGGAACAAGAACTACTCGAATAAGGTCTGGGTCAAGATCACGGCGACGGACTCCGATATCGTTTTCCGCAATAACTCCGCTGCCTTCCAGGGCGGCGCGATCCGTCATACCCTGTCGCCGCTGATCATCCACGGCGGCGAGCACCGCGTGATCTTCGAGAACAATACAGCAAACGACGCGGGCGGCGCGATCTGGGCCTATCAGGGAGAGGTGCGCCTTGACCACTGCGATTTTATCAATAACGCGATGCAGTGGGTAGAGCCCGTCGTCGGTATGTTTGAAGAGGGGTATTGGGAACCCACCGCCTGTAAGGGTCGTTCCCTTTACAGTCATCAGGCGTATATCTATCTGGACGCGTCCTCCGTTACGGCGGATGAGTTCTATCTGTATAATTTCGGCAGGCAGCCCACCGACCCGCGCAGCAACATCCGGCTCACGGGCGTGCCGAACGAGGCCTTCGGCGTGCTGCAGATCGACCTGAACATCACGGCAGGCAACTATTACCGCGACGGCGACATCGTGGTGGAACACACCTCCACGGTGCCGGACTGCACGCCATACCTCGATTATTTCAAGCTCGTAAACGAGCCCGATCTCGTATATAACCTCACGCCGGTGAGCAAGAACCTCGTGCTTGCGCCCAAGATCGTATATATCGACGGTATCGACGGCGACGATAATAACCCCGGCGATCTGCCCACCCGTGCGGTGCGTACCTTCCCGGTGGCGCGGCAAAAGCTTGTGGACCTGCTTGAATTCAACCCCAACGCCCCGCTCAAGATCTGCATCGTGAACACCGTGACGGTCAACGCCGAGAGCACCGTTGACGAAAGCACCTGGACATTCGACGGTTACACCAAACCCCATCTTGATGAAGAAACAGGGGAGCGCGACGGCACCTACGAGCCGATCACAGGCGTGCTGATGCAGGCGTATATCGCCGATAACCGCCTGAACGTGAACGGCAAGGCGCTGGTGGACGTCGATGGCGGCGATCTGACCATTGACGGCATTATCTTTGACGGGAACCGGTCCGCCAAGCCCACGCAGGGCGCCAATTACGGCATTAAAGTCCGCAGTCTCGGCAAACTCACGCTTACCGGCGATATGGTCGTTCAGAACCACAGGTCCGGCATCTATGGGTTCGGCAGCGGTTCCTCGAACAGAGTTACCGTGGATGTCAGGAGCGCCGTTATAAAAAACTGTGATTACAACGCGCAGAACAACTACGCCAGCGGCGGCAGCGACGGAAGAGGTATCAATTCCGCGGGCATCACGCTGAGCAGCGCGGATTTTACGGTGAATACGCTGCGTATAGAAAACTGCGTCGGTTATAAACGCGGCGGCGGTATGGTGCTGATCAGTACAAACGCGGATATTACCGGCCTTACCGTTTACAACTGCCGCGTGACCACGCCCGGCGACCACTATATAGCTAACGACAGTTATAACTATAACAGATATGAAAACCGCCTGACCTCGTACACGACCGTCGGCGCCGGCGCGTTTTTCAACGGTTCTTCCGTTACAATGAACGATTCGCTGTTTGAACGCTGTTCCAATGTTACCACGAGCTATATCACCGGCGCTGCGCTGGGTGTGTGGGGCGGTACGCTTACAGCCACCAACGTCACCTTTAACGAAAACGGTTATCAGGACGTAAAGAACAGCAGCGGCGAGCTTTATAATTCCGGGTATTCCTACGGCGTGCTGCATTTGGGCAACGGGGCAAACGTTACGCTGAACCTTTGTACGTTTACCAAATGTTACGGCAACTACGGCGGCGCCATCCGATTGGATATCGGTAATATTACTTCCGAAAGCGTCTACAACAATAACAACTATATGGGCGTCCTGTACAAAGGGCATTATGCCCCCACGCTGCACGTGAACGGCTGTACCTTCGGAGGGGATACGGATAACGCCTGTTATTCTTATTACGGAGGCAGTGTGATCTGGAGTCAGGGCTTCGATTACTGGCTCGATAAAGACAGCCATCATTATCACGATACCTGCCATCCGCAGATTTATATCGACGAATACGTGCACGAGGCGGACGGTGAGCTGGTCCATACGCCCACGCTGATCAAAGCCAACGTTTCAAGGAATTATACGGGCGCGATCTATGCCCTGTATTCCGACGTTTATATCGCAAATTCCACGCTGCAGAGCAACGTTGTAGATTACCCCTCCAACGGCAATAATGCCGGTATGGCCGGCGGCGCTGCGTGCTTTATTCAGGGCGGCAGCTTAACGCTGGATCAGTGCGAGGTCAAATCAAACAGCTCCCACAACCGCGATACCACCACCTGCGGCGGCGCGATCCTTGTAAAGGGCAGAAGCAACTCCAGAGTGGACGCCTCCTTTACCATGCGCAACAGCACGGTTTCAGGCAACTATATTGACTGCTGGGATGCAAACAACAACAAGAATTACCGCGGCGGCGGCGTATGCTGTTTTTATACGAGCAGCGTCCTGATCGAGGACAGCACGGTTTCCGGCAATACGCTCAGTGCAAACTCCAACCACAATTACGGCAGATACAACTTTAACGCCAAAGGCGCCGGTATTGATATTGAATGGTGCAATTCCGCCATACTGCGCCGTGTGACCTCGTTCAATAATAAGGCCACCGGTGTTAAAAGCAACCGCACGTATACGCACGGCGCGGCGCTGTTGGTTTATCAGTCTAAGCTGTTGCTGGAGGATTTCTCCAGCGTGAACGATACCGCGTGGGAGGGCGTGGCGGTCTCTCTGTCCAACGACCACTACGTCGGTTTTAAAAACGACATCTCCATAGAGGGCGAGATCCTTCTGGGCGCCACGGATTCTCCGTATAAAGACGGCAAACCCACCCCGATCAATCTGCTCACGCCCATTACGAGCGCGGGCGATCTGACGCTGAGTTTTGACGAGCCGTATATCGGCAGGCACATCGTTTGCGGCTACACGGACGACGAAAATGAGACCGTTTACGGCGATAATCACCAGTATTCCGGCCTTTCCGCCGCTTTCGCCGCAGAGGTGGAACCGGCTGCCGGTACGTTGGACGCGTGGGAGTATCTGAACGAAAACAGCGTTCCCCGTATTGTTGCGGGCGAAAAGCCTACGGAACGGAATCTGTTTATGGTTCCGGGCAACGCTTACGACCAGTATACACATGATATTATCGTATATAATCTGAGCGACGTTTATCTGGACGGACAGAACGGTGTGGACCCCGATATGGACGCGAACGGCGATATCATATCGTTCAACGCCGATTCCACCGGCCTCGTACACGACGGGCGCGCGCCGAAGCAGGCGGTAAAAACCTTTGCCGCAGCCAAAAAGGTGCTGAAAAGCAGCATGTCGGGCGGCAACATCATCGTCTGCGGGCAGGTGGATATCACCGGCGAAGAGACGTGGACGCTGGGCAACGTTACGAACAGTATGGGCAATACCTGGCACGCAAGCGTTGTGCGCTACTATAACCCCGATCAGATGTCGGCCGCACGCTATACGGGCTATCTGATCGACGTCAAGCCCGGCGGCACGCTGGTTCTGGACGACGTGGAGCTGAACGGCCAGTTTGACCGCAACGATATCGCGCGCGTTTATAATTCTCTGATCCGTGTTTCGGGCGGCGAAATGGTGCTGCGCGGCGGCACGCTGCTGGAAAACAACAACTCGGATTACGGCGGCGCCATCAGCGTGACCGCAGCCGGTTCGCTGGTGGAGATGTATGACGCCGAGATCTACCGCTGTACGGCGGATCTGAACTCCATCTGCGGCGTGCAGCACGCCTGGGGCGGCGCGTTGTATATCACCGGCGGCGAGTTCCGCATGATGGACGCGGATTCTGTGATCAGATCCTGCGGCGCGTATTATACCTCAAACGATTCCAGCCGGTACGACCGCTGCTGGGGCGGCGCGGTATACGTCAACGGCGGCGTCTTCCGCATGTACGACGGCAAGATCACCGATACGCAGGTCTGGCGCAGCGACAGAAACTACAACAACAATTACACATATCTCTACGGCACGGTCTTCGAGGAGGGACCGCGTTACAACGCGGAGACGGGCGAGGGCTCGCTGGCGGAGATCGGCGGCGAAGTTTCATATAACTACCTGAACGTAAACGGAAGCAGGTGGCGTTACGAACAGAATTATACCACCTCCTATCCGATCCCGATTTACGGTTCCGCGCTCAGTATGTACCGCGGCCTGATGTATCTCACGGGCGAGCAGACCGTGACGCTGGAGGATTCCGTTCTCGGCACGACGCAGGTTTCTTCCCCCGGCGGCAATATCGTCGGTAACCGCACGCGTGGCGGCGTTAGTTACGGTATGGTATATATCAAGGGCGATCGCAGCGATATGGCAAACACCTCTCTCCTGCGTATGACCGGCGGCGTCATCGACGGCTGGCATGATATCGATTCCACCTATTCTACGTACTCCTACCTGATGTATATCACCGACGCCGGCGGTTTTGAGATGAGCGACGGCAAAATCTACCTGGATTACTGCTCCTACGGCATTTACGACTCCGGTTACCAAAACACCTTCACGATCAGCGGCGGCGAGATCTACAACACCGGGGGCAGTCAGAATTACACGATTTACGTCTACGATAACGTGGCGCGCATCACGGGCGGCAAGATCCACGGGCGGACGGACAAAAAGGGAAGCGGGATTTATTCGTCGTACGGTCAGATCAACATTACCGGCGGCGAGATCTACGACTTCTCCACCTGCGTCGATTGCCAGGACTACGCTTGGGGCTTCAACTTCTCCGGCGGAAAGATCTACAACGCGGGAAGCAGGGGGATCTATTTCTCCAGCTACGGGAATAAAACCGTCGCCGGCGGCGAGATCTATAACTGCCCCTATGGCATCTATGACTATACCTCTTATAATTCAAGCTACGACAGAGGCTACGTCAACGTCAGCAAGGTAGACATCCATAACTGCACCACCGCAGCCATTTATAAATGCAACAGCGGCACGCTGAACATCAAAAACACGGGCCTCACCGACAACGTGAAGATCCACGACAACACCTGCTCTCAGTCGCCGATCTATATGAATGGCGGCACGCTGAACATGTCCGGCGGCCTTGTGTACGACAACAAGGGCAACCAGGGCGGCGGTATGTACGTTGGCAGCGGCGCGATCTCCGTGAACGTAGGCGAGGCCTCCTTCTACCGGAACCAGAATACCGGCTCCAACGGCGGCGGTATCTATATTTATGCGTCGCCGAGCAGCAGCAACCCCTCGAAGACCTATTCCTTCAACGGTACGAAGATCTATCAAAACACCGGCAAAGGCGACGGCGGCGGAATGTATTTCTACGATCCCGACTCGAGCAACTACACCGCAAACCTTAACCTCACCGACGTAGAGATCTACGAAAACACGGCTACCGCACGCGGCGGCGGCGTTGCGATCTACGGCGAGTCCACCTCCGGGCAGACTGTCAACGCCAACTTCAAAAACACGGAAATCCACGATAATACGGCGGCGTCCACCGGCGGCGGCGTATATCTGAGCGCAGGCCGCGATAATACCTCTGCCAATCCTACCCGCCTCACGTTCAACGCGACCTTCAGCGGCTGTACCATCAAGAAGAACACCAGCACCGGCGCCGAGGGCGGCGCGGTCTACGTACACCGCCGCGCCCGCAACAACATGCGGGTGAACGTCAGGTTCCAGAACGGCGATTCCGGACGCTGCACGCTCTCTGAAAACAAAGCCGTGAACGGCGGCGCCATTGCCATCTACACCATCACCAGCAATTCCATGGGCTCGCGCAGCCCCTCTGACGTTTCGGTGAACCTCAACGACGCCAAGATCACCAGAAACGTCGCCACCGCTTCGGGCGGCGGCCTGTGGCTCGGCCAGTGCGCCATGGTGTACGTCAACAACACCTCGTTTACCGATAACGAGGCCCAGACCGGCCGCGGCGGTGGTATCGCGATGCTCAACGAGGGTATCGTCCGCTTCGCGCAGGGCGAGGTCCGTAAGAACCATGCCACCGGTACCGGCATCGGCAACGGTATTTACGTGGATAAGAGCGATCTGCAGTTTGCCAACAACTACGCCAAAATGGAAAAGGCGAACGAGATTTACCTCAACGATCCCGCGCATCCCATCATCATGTACCGCTCCTTTACGCGGCACAGCAACATCTATTATGTATATCCCAGCACGGCGTTCCTGGCAGGCTCCATCGTGGTGCATCCCGGCGGCTACTGCGACGACGCTTCTCCCTATCTGCAGAACTTCTATTCCGTGCGTCCCGGTACGGTCATCGACCGTCTCACGCCGGATCTGATCATCGGCCGTATCGTATTCCTGGACGGCGAAAAGGGCGTCGACCCCGTGTTCAGCGCAGACGGCACCTCTTATACCTTCGTAACGGACGGTAACGGCATTCTGCACGACGGTTCCACGCCTCCCGCCGCACTGAAAACCTTCCACGCGTCCAAGGCGGTGCTGGAGGGCATTGCGGGCTCCATCTACGTTTCCGGCCCCGTACATTACTCAGAGGATGACCCCAACGAGGATACCGTATGGAGCCTCGGCGAAAAGCAGTTCCTGCGCCGTTACTGCGGCTTCATGGTGTCCGATATCGCTTACGACGCGTTCAAGGGCGATATGTTCACGGTGGAATCCGGCGACCTCACGCTGGAGAATATCCGGATCGAGGGCAATTACCGTGCGGACGGCAGCTTCCGCGCCGAGGGCTCGATCTTTGCCATAGGCGTGCCCGACCCGCCGGAACCCGATCCGGACGCCGATCCCGATGCCGATCCGCCCGCGCCCTCTCCCGCGCCTGCCGCGCCTGCAAAGGCCTGCCGGCTGATCGTAAACGAAAACGCGTATATTCTGGATAACGTTTCTTCCGCAAACGGCTCCGGCGTGCGCGTGGTCAAGGGCACCCTCGAAATGAACGCCGGTGAGATCAGCGGCAACACCACCACCGGCCACGGCAACGCGATATATCAGGGCGATACCTTTACCGTGCGCGGCCACGATCTGAAGATCGGCGGCGACGTGTATCTTGCCAAGGGCAACACCGCAAAGGATATCCCGCACCGCGTGATCACCGTATTGCCCGTGGAAGGCGCCGGTGAAGGCGATCCCGGCATTCCCGCCATGGATTTCGCCCCGGCGGACGGCACCACCATTGAAGTGTCGGTAGAGAACCCCTTCCACGGCCGCGATATCGCCGTGTATCCCGAGGGCAACCTGCCTGCCGATGCGCAGAAGGACATCTACGTGCTTTCGCCCGAGATCGCCGCAATGTATATTCTGGATAACGAGCCCGCGCGCAAGAACGTGCTTGAGCTGCGGCTGCCCTTCAGCATTTATATCGACGGCGTGGACGGCAGCGACAGCAACAACGGCTTAACGCCCGAAACCGCGGTACGTACGCCCAAGCGCGCATATGAGCTGATCAACAACGCCCACTATGAACTGGCGGATATGAACATCAACGGCGGCCTGGTGCTGGTAGTGAACACCGTGACCGTTACCACCGAAATGTCGCTGAGCAGCCACTACGTTTCCGGCACGGACGATATCGACGCGTTCGGCACCGTGATGTTCAAGCGCTATTCGCAGCCCACGGCCCACGCCACGCTCACCGGCTTTGAGAAGCCCACACACCTGGGCGAACTCTTCAACGTAAAGAACGGCGGCGCCCTTCACCTGGACGGCGTGATCCTGGACGGTCACAGCCTGGAGGCGGAAGGGGACACCCCCATAACCGATCCGGAGCCCGAATCTACCACATCGTCCGGCGCCGAACCGGGTACCGAACCCGGCAGCGAACCGAGTAGCGAACCCAGCACAGAACCCAGTACCGAACCGAGCACTGAACCCAGTACTGAACCCAGCTCCGAGCCGAGCTCCGAGCCGAGCTCCGAGCCGAGTTCCGAGCCGGGCAGCGAACCTTCCACCGAGCCCGGTACCGAAACCGAGACCGGCGCGGATCCCAAGCTGGTCGCGGACGCTGTGGAGGCCAATGAGGCGCTCGTGGTGGCGGGCAATAACGGCAAGGTTTATATGACGGCCGGTACCATGCAGAACGCCGTTTCAACGGCGCTCACCGGCGGCGCGGTCAACGTTACCGAAAACGGTATGGCATACCTTACCGGCGGCGTCATCAAGAACTGTGAGGATTCCCGCACCGTGTCCGCTTCCGATCCCGGCAAGGTCAGCATTTACGACGCAGGCGATCTGCGGCTGTCCGCTTCGCCCGATATCGGCGCGTGGATCTATCTGGAATCCCCCGCGGATGAGCCCGAGGTGCGCATCACCGTACCCGAAAAGCTCACCCCGCCGCACGCGATCAAAGTGGATCCCTCCGATCCGTTCCACGGACGCGACGTGGCCCGCTACAGCGAACCGCAGTCCGTGCCCGGCGCAACCGAAAAGAATCATTGGGAGCTCCCGCTGGAGGTTTCCCAGATCTACGTGCTCAACAATAACGAAGAAGACGCCCAGCTTCTTGAGCTGCAGCTGCGCGCCTGCGTATACGTGGACGGTGTGAACGGCGATGATACCAACGACGGCAAGACGCCGCGCACCTCGGTGAGAACGCTGAAACAGGCGTATAAGCTGCTCAGCAACCTGCCCGGTTCCACCATTTACGTGGTGAACAACGTAACGCTCACCGGCTCCTTCACGCTGGATAACAGCCTTTACGACGAAAACGAAGGCGCGGCGATCGACGCGGGCGGCCCCGTGCAGATCATCCGTTACTCGCAGCCCAGTGCTTACGATCCCACGGCGCCCGGCGACCTTGTGGGTTACGACGTGCCCAGTTACACCTCCGGCCCGCTCATCACGGTGCCCGCCAACGTGAGCCTTGCGATCTCCGGCCCGGATATGCCCATCACCATCGACGGCCATTCCATAGCCGTTACGGACGGCGATCCGCGCTTCGTATCCCCGGCGCTTACCGTTGCCGGTTCGCTCATCCACGTGGAAGAAAGCGGTTCCCTTACCCTCTCCACGGGCGTGAAGCTGCTGAACAACAACGATACCCTGCCCACCGGCGGCCGCGGCGGCGCCGTTGAAAACGACGGCATGCTGATCGTGGACGGCGCTGAGATCCAGTACAACAAGGCGAAATTCGGCGCCGGCATATATCAGAACGGCGAGATGGAGCTGGACGGCACCGTTTCCCCGGTGATCGGCCTCGATCAGCAGATCTTCCTTACCGGCCAGAAGGATACCGATGAAGAGCATGTGATCGAAGTCACCGGCGAGCTGCAGGAAGGCTTCGTGTGTACGCTGAACTTCGAGTGGCCCATCGGCGGCAGAAACGCCGTTCATTTTGACGATTACACCTTCGACGATGAGGTGCGCAACGAGATAGAGCACTTTATCCTCGATCCTTCCGTAGAATACGTGCTCGTGCAGTCGCCCGAAGCGGACGAACAGAATATGCTGGAGCTGTGCGAGATTTTCACCCTCAAATACCACGGCAACGGCGGCACGCTGAACGGCGGCCCTGTGGAATGGCTCTTCGATCCCGATATGCCGTATAACGATTATTACGGCGTATACAGCTACGATAAGGGCGATATCATCCCGGTCAAGAACAACGCGTTCACGGGTCTCGGCTCCTTTACGAACGAAGGCAGAACCTTCGTTGCGTGGAACACCGAATCCGACGGCTCCGGCAAGACCTTCCACCCCGGCGACAACTACTGGAGCGATCTGGTGGGCATCTTCCACAGCGTTACGTTATACGCCGTTTGGAAAGATACCGAAGCCGAATACAGCGTGACCTATCTGCCCAACAACGGCATCGAGACCGATCCCGTGATCGATTGCCCGCCCTATCATCAGGGGGATATCGTTACCGTGAAGTTCAACGAGGATTCCGCCGACGGCACCGTGACCGGCACCAACTTCACCGTGCCGGAGGGCAAGGTCTTCTACGGCTGGAATTCCGAGCCGGACGAGAGCGGTTACTGGTACTTCCCGCCCGGCGGCAACATTCCGGGCGTGATCCCCACGGTCACGAACGACGCAGGTCAGTTTGAGATCGACGGCAACATCGTGCTCTACGCCATCTACCGCACCCTTTCGGCGAATTCGCTCACGGTCTTTAAATACGTGGACGAACACGACTTTGAAGAGCCGAACAAGACCTTCCTGTTCGAGATCGAAGACAGTTGGTCCCTTTCGCCGCATTACGGTGAGAAATATTACCTGTATCTCGGCACGTATACCGACGCCGTTACGGGCGAGACCGAACCCGCGTGGATCAATTACGGCTACGGCTTTACCGCGGCGGACGGCGAGACCGTGCCCGTGTGGAGCGGTACAAAGTATTGCTACGCCACCGTTACCGGCCTGCCTGAGAGCACCTATACCGTGCGCGAGGTCTCGAGCTGGAGCTGGCGGTATCTGCTCACGAACGCCAAGGGCGCCGATACGGTGAACTATATGGTTTCCGCCGAATATGAGGTGCTTGTATCCCTCAACGACCACCGCACCGTTTCCTTTAAGAATGAGCTTTCGAATCCGTACTATGTGAACGGGTACGCAAGAAGCTATTCGAATACATTTTGTCCCTGACCTTTCGTAAGGCAAAGGGTTATCCTGATCAGAAAGGAGGGATGAATTATGAAGAAAGAAACAAAGGCGCGTGAAAAGAAAACGCCCCTGAAAATCATAGGGGACCTGTTTACCACCGTGATCCTGCTTGCGGTGGCGGCGCTGCTGATCCTGTTCTTCGGCGTAAGACTGGTCGGGCTCACCCCCTACGCCGTGCAGACCGCAAGTATGGAGCCGACCTACGAGGTAGGAAGCATCATCTACGTAAAAACGGTTAATGCCGCCGAGGTAAAGGTGGGCGACGCCATCACCTACACGCTGAACTCCGCCGGATTGCTCGCTACGCACCGCGTGGTTGAGATCGATACCGACCGCCAGCTCTTCTATACGAAGGGCGACGCGGCGGAAGGCGTGGATGCAACGCCCGTGCCATGGAGCGCGCTGGTGGGCCTGCCGAAATTCAGCATACCGAAGCTCGGTTACCTGGCTTCGTATGTTGCATCCAGGCAGGGCAGGGTGATCGCGGTCACCGCAGCCGCAATACTGCTGGTGCTGGCCATCTTCCCGCAGCTTGTTTCCTCTGCTGAAAAGAGCGATAAGAAAAAAGCCGGGAAGAAGACCGCAGCAGAAGCCTCTGCCGCACCGCCGGGACCGGAAGCCCAAACGCCTCCGCCCGACGAAACCGATACCGAATGAAAGGACGATGAACGATGGATAAACTCAGAGCCGTTCTGCTCGACCGCAAGCTGCGTTATACGGCGCTGCTGGTCGTGATCGTCTTTTCCTTTGCCGTATCGGGGACGCTGGCATATTTTATGATGTCCACGCTCAGCATCGAAAACGATTTCGTCCCCACGCGTCTGAGCATCGTGATCCACGAGGAATTCACGAAGGATGACGACGATAAGTACGTGAAAAGCAACGTCACCGTTGAAAACGCAGAGATTCCGGGCTTTACTTCCCGGGCCTACGTCCGGGTGAAGCTCGTGCCCTCGTGGCGCGACGCCTCCGGGAACGTCACCGGCGTTGCCGCGTCGCTGGATACTCCCGGCGTCACGTATGATATAGACGTGATCGATGATTTCAACCTGATCGGCGGCTACTATTACTACAAAGGCGTTCTGGCGCCGGGGGAGAGCACCCCCGCGCTGATCAGAAGCCTCACGGTCGATTACAGCGCTTTTACCGGCACCCCGTACGAAGGGCTCACGTTTGAGCTCTCGGTGCTGGCGGAGGGGCTGAACGACGCGCCCGGCGCGGCCGAGACCGCGTGGGGCATGGCGTACAACAAGGAAGCCCGCGTGTGGGCGCCTTACGCGCCGTAAAAAATACAGTTCATATCCGGGAAAACCATTCACACCCCGGTCAAATATGAAAGAAAGGATTCTTTACCATGAAGAAAAAACTTGTCATCGCGCTTTCCCTGCTCGTCGTCGTGGCGATCGCCGTCGGCGGCACCCTGGCCTATTTCTCGATGTCCACCGATGAAGTCGAGAACGTATTCACCGTAGGCAAGAACGTGAAGGTCACCCTCGTGGATATCTTCAATCCCAATTCTCCCGTGTATCCCGGCGCGGATATCGCCAAGGAAGTCGGCATCGAGAATACCGCTGAAGCAGGCGGCTCCAGCCTTTATGCCGCCATCACCGCGGAATTTAAGTATCAGGCTCCCGCCACCTATCCGGACGGCAAACTGAAGTATTCCAACATCATCACCGCCGACGATTATGCCGCTCTTGACGCCGCTGCGCAGGCCGGTTACAAAAAGATCACCGAGGATTCCGAGTACATCGGTTATTACATCAAGGCGGACGCCGTTACTACGAAATACTATTTCGTGGATGATTCCGTAACGCCTCCCACCGAGACCGAGGTAACCGCCGCCGATACCTACAACAAGGTGAAAGCGACCTATGACGCCGGTGAACCCCAGTTTGATGCCGAGTTTACCCCCGCCAACTATCAGGCTGTTGTTGACGGCACCAGCGATGCGCTGTTTGATATCATCAAGCTGCAGCACGGCACGGCCGGCGCTTTCGTGGACGGCCTTGCAGACGGCTGGACCTATGTAGGCAATACCGCGGCTGACGCGGACGGCTTCTACAAAGCGGTGTTCGTTTACAGCGAGGCTCTTGCTCCTACGGATTACAGCGCCGTATTCACCAACGTTCATGTGGATGAAAACGCTGATCCCGTATTCCCGTTCGTGATCACCGTGAAGGGCTACGCCGTTCAGACCGCGGGCTTCTCCAGCGCAGAGGAAGCGCTTGGCGCTGCGTTCTCCAGCCTTGTTCCTCCGCTGACCGCTACTCCGTGACCTGATCCGTAAAAACGTTTTTCACGCCCCGGCAAACTGGGGCGAACTCAGAAAGAGGGCGAGTGTATGAAATCAAGAATCATCAAGGCGCTCGGCGCGCTGTTGATCATCGGCATCCTCATCACGGGGGCGACGCTCGCCTTCCGTTCTGCGGAAAACAAAGCGACCAATATCATCACCATCGGCAGCATCGATATCACGCTCACGGAGCCGCTCTGGGACGCGGCTACGCAGCAGGGGACCCAGCTGCCGGTGGTGTACCCCGGCGTCAGCTTCGATAAGGATCCCACGGTGAAAAACGTGGGATCCGCCGGGGCGTATATCCGCATCAACCTCGAGTATAAAACAACGCCCCACGTCGGGGAAGGGGAGGCCCCTCTGCCCGAGCGCACGCTCGATCCCTCCGTACCGGAGGATCTTGAAATCATCGAAATGATCCGCGGCACCTTTATGTATAAGGATCATTCCGGCGCCTACGTGCAGGGCGTAAACCCCGATTTTGAACTGAAGGAAGACGGCAGATATTACTGTAAATCGGTTCTGGAACCGGATGAAGAGCAGATATTGTTCAGCAAAGTTCTGTTTCCGTCCGAATGGACCGCCGACGAGACCGAAAAGCTCGGCGACGCGTTTTCCATCATCGTAAAAGCGGAAGCCATCCAGTCCGCCGGTTTTGAAGACGGCGTGAACCCCGATACCGGGGAATTCGTTTCCGCCATCGACCGGGCGTGGGAGGTATACAATACCTACGTCTATATCAAGTCCGGCGACTGACCGTAAAAAGGCGGTACGTTTATGTTAAACAGAAAAAAAGCAGCGGCGCTTTTCGCCGCGTTCAGCATATTCCTCACGCTCCTCCTGCCCGTGTTAGCGACGGGATCGGTGGACTATAACGCCGCGCGTGAGATCGAGATCAAAGCCGGGGACCAGCAGCCGCTGGACCTTTTCGGCCATTATACCAAAGCCCTGATGCCGGGCGAGACCGTCGTTTTCCGCGTGCTGGTACGCAATTCCAGCAGCATGCCGGTGAATATGTATCTGAAGGCCGTGGATCCCGAGGATTCCACCTATGCCGCGAACGGCGCGGATAAAGCCCTTTCAAAGGCGCTTCTGAAAGAGATGCCCATGCGTATCAACCTTGTGGAGGCAAACGACTCGCAGCCCCTTTTCAGCGGCCTTGCGGACGGTTCCTCCGTAACCGGCGGCGGTATGCGCGAGTTTGTTTCCCTCGGCACGGCGCCTGCGGGCAGCGACCGTTTTCTTGAGATCTATCTCACCGTGCCCCCGGAGCTTGACAATACTTACCAGGGCGCGATGGGCCTGATCGATTGGATCTTCCGTGTTGAGGAAACGGCGGAAGAATCTTCCGGCGAGCCGAGCTCCGAGCCTTCCAGCGAACCGAGCTCCGAGCCCTCCAGCGAACCGAGCTCCGAGCCTTCCAGCGAACCGAGCTCCGAGCCTTCCAGCGAACCGAGCTCAGATCCTTCCGGCGAACCGAGCTCCGAGCCCTCCAGCGAACCGAGCACAGGATCGACCGCGAAGCCGACTACTGAGGCGACGACAACCAAAAAGACGGACACGCCGGATGTGGTTATTGTGGTGCCGCCCGATACGGGCGTCGGCAAGCGGACGTGGCTGCTCATCGGCGCCGGCGCCGCAGTTACCGTGATCGTGCTGATCTTTACGGTCCCCTCCAAAAAGAAGACGGCTGAAAACGGTTCGTAAAATTCTGCGTCCGCTGTTGCTGATCAAACGGCGGACGCGTTCTGCTTTCGGAGAAATGAAAAAGAAAACGACAGATCGAACCAAAAAACGCAGATTGTCCCGCACAAGGCGCATCCTTCTGGCGATTGCCGTATGCACGTTTATCGGCTGCATCGGCGGGTATACTGTTTATACGTACGTGCTGCCTGCGCGCGAAGCGCGGGAGCTTTCGCGTATCGCCGATACGAAGAACACGGCGGAAAGCGAAGCCGTGTCTGCGCAGCCGGAAGAGCCGAAGCCGGTTTATGACGTCGTTCTGCCGAAATATGAATCGCTGCTTGCCGAGAACGCCGACCTGCGCGGCTGGATCAGCGTGCCGGAATACGGTATCGATCTGCCCGTTGTGCAGGGGCCGGATAACGATTATTATCTGCGCCGCAGTTTTTCGGGCGAATGGAGCCTTGCCGGAACGCCGTTTTTTGATTACCGCGTCGCCGATTTTGTGGACCTGCCGCGCAATACGGTGGTTTACGGGCACAACATGCGCCGCAACGATATCATGTTCGGCGTGTTCCAGAACCTGCGCACGGTTGAAGGCTACCGGAACTGCCCCGTGATCGGGCTGGATACGCTCTACCGCGATTACCGCTGGTTCGTTTACGCCGTTTTTATCAACAATATCGATCCCGCGCAGGATAACGGCTATTTCTTCGCGTATAATCACGTTGATATATCCGACGCTGATTTTGAAGGGTATCTGCGAGAGATCGACCGGCGCAAGCTTTATACCACCGGCGTTGAGATCGCCCCGGACGACAGGCTTCTTACGATCTCCACCTGCTGCTACGATTTCAAAAACGCCCGTCTTGTTGTAGTGGCGCGCATGCAGCGTGAAAACGAGGCCGACCTGCCCGATACGTCGCTTGCCGCAGAGAACCCCAGCCCGAAATACCCGCAGGTCTGGTACGACGCCCGCCGTACGGCTAATCCCTATGCTGGCGACGCCCCGTGGTATCCCGAAACCGCTACGGCTCCGTAAAACCTCTCCGCCGGTTTTTGTGCTTTTTTTGCAAATATTACCGCTGATAATGCGTTTTGCTCCGCACACAATAGTAGTGCAAACGCAACGAATCCAATTTGCAAAAGGAGTGAAAACGATTATGGCGAGCAACAAGAGTCTTGTGCCCGAGGCAAAGGATGCCCTGAGCAGATTCAAGATGGAGGCTGCGAACGAGGTGGGCGTGAACCTGAAGCAGGGTTACAACGGCGACCTTAC
>JAEEGL010580336.1_pt1 | contig 26808 bp, 29 predicted proteins | sample 9134231 | NCBI WGS metagenome assembly JAEEGL01 (sample SAMN16246548, study PRJNA631951) | gut metagenome | biome: gut microbiome; feature: rumen; material: fiber-attached | host: Bos | place: Iran: Karaj | collected 2018-10 | reverse complement strand
GGGGTAGCCGCGCGGCCAGGGGCGGGACGCCCCTATGAGCGCAATTACTGTAAATCAACGGGACGATGAATCGAAGAGAACACCCTATCCTTGCAACTTCTTCAAGCATCACTTGGAAAAGTCATAAGAATAGATAGTAAATTCTCACGAATAAACCCGACGCAGCCATCATACCCGATCCTATGCTACATATTAACAAATAAAACGTTGACTTAACCGTTTGTTTTTGTATATTTGTTAAACTTACAATTAAGATATGGAAGACGCATTAGTAGTTCTGGCATCACTCCCTTGTTTAGCCCCTGTTGCAAAGCAAATGCTTAACGCTATAAGCTATGGCCTCAAACGATATCTGGAGCCATATTTCATTGCACGCGAGGAGAAGATAAAAGCTAAAACAGAGTTGGAAATATTCAGAACAAATCCACTTAGACAGATACAGTTCGCCCAAGAGTTTATTCACAATACCGATGGTAGGTATCCATCCGAGGCAGTACAAGAGATGAAGAATACCATCAATATACTACTGGGAGCCGTTAATTATACAAAAGATGCCAATAAAGAAGAATCGGCCCCTAAAGAAGATAATAACGAATGGTACGCCCGTTTCTTTGATGAGGCGAAATATATATCCGACCAAGAGTTACAAGACGTGTGGGCCAGACTTTTGGCCGAGCGCATCACAAATCCCAAGGGAATCAACAACAGAGTGCTATATTTCATCCGAGATATGAGTAAAGATGAAATTGAAACGGTTTGCAGAGCCCTGAGAGTATTTGTAAACAATTCTTTTATTCCCAATAACATCATTGATAAGATTTCCAATTTGTCGCAAGATCTTGTCACGCTCTTTTCTTTAGGCATTATCACGCCCGGGTCTTCTTTTTGTTGGAGCGCCTATGTTGAGAAGGGGTCAACGCTTGATGGTCATGGAGTGACATATGAAGTAAGCCCTATAGCAGAGGGAAAAACCGAAATTGAAGTTGATTGCTATTGCCTTACACCAGAAGGGGTTGTTATCAATCGTCTAAGCAACGAATGCCTTTCCAAAGATGAAGCAAAACTCATATGTGATACTCTTAATGAGAAATGGAAAGGAAAAGCCACAGTTAAAATCATTTGAGGCGTAGTATTAGTTTATATCATTAAATTGACTATGAAGATAGTATACTTGATTGGTAATGGCTTTGACCTTGCCCAGAAACTTAAAACTAAATATGGCGACTTTTATAAAAATCGGCTACTGTCATTAACGCCATCCAATGAGATAGTGAAAAAGATGATCCAGTCCATTAAGGATGATACTCCATCCTGGGCCGATATGGAAAAGCGCCTTGGGGGGTTCACTTCAGAAATGAGCGGTTCTCAAGATGTAGATGATGTATACGACTTCCTCAAGGCCGAGTTAAAGTCATACCTCAAGGATGAGCAGGAAAAGTTCATCCCTAGTCCCTCGTATGCAGCATTCTTGCAGAAACGGTTGACTATGCCAGAAGCGTGCTTGCAAGATGAATCGGCAGACAGCATCAAATCTTTTATCAATTCTATCACTTCCAACAACAAGCTCTGCGAGATTAATGTCATATCATTCAACTACACCGATGTCTTTGAACGGGCTATCGGCTTCAAGAACAAGCCTATCGAACTGGACAAAAGGGATGACGCTATTACAGTGAAACTGCAGAACGTCTTTAAAGTACACGGAGCCTTGGACAAAGAGATGGTAATGGGGGTTGCCGATTCAAATCAAATTGCCAACAAAGCCCTGGCTTCCGACCTTGATGCACTGGATGTATTGGTAAAACCCAGAACCACATCTCTTAGAAAAGACTATGTCTGCACAAAAGCCAGCCGGCTTATTGCAAATGCCGATATTATCGTGATGTATGGCCTGTCAATTGGGGAGACCGACAAGAATTGGTGGCTGATGGTGACAGAGAGATTAAGGACGTCTCCTAACACAAAACTCATCATTTACGGCCACTTGGAAGATAAGATTGACCAGTATGACTACCCACGTAAACGCCGTGAAGAGCGGAAACTATACAAAAGGCTTTACGAATGCAACGGAAACACAAATATTACCTACTCAAGACTGGACAAGCAGGTTTTCGTATCGCTGGACGACTCTTTCTTGCATCTGTAGTTCTCGAAATGCATATTGCCAAACTTGATTTCTTGACATCTCGATAGGCAATTCGAACGAAAGTGACATACAATTCCGCACTGGAGCCAGTCAAGGCGTTCCTGATGCGTAAATAACAGAATTTGGGCCTGCAACCTCCGAAAAGGTGCTGGCCCAAATTAAATGTATGAGACTCGGTCAGCGCCGGGCATGACAGGTTACTGATACTGATTCACATGCTTGTACCTCTCCCCCAACTCCAGCAGTTGCTTGAACATCTCCACCCGCTCTGGCTTCAACTCGCCGGCATTCATGAGCTTCTTGTTATGCTTCCACCAGGAACGCATATTGCGCTCCTCCGGCACAAACTTGGAGGGTTTGCGATGGTTGGTTTCCAGAAAATCGACGGCTTCCTGCCATTTGGCCAGCCAGAGTTCGTCTTGGGTCATACTGCATTAAGTTTATTCTACTGCCAAAAACTCTTCTTGAAATATTCATACAAAAACAATGGGAAGCCATTCAATACTGCAATACTTTCCCCATTGCTTAGGTACTTCTCACACTGAGCCACAAAAATTCTTGACTGGGCAACCATATCTTTTATAGTAGGCATACTATTATCCCCGCCACACATATAGTTAGCCTTAGATGTATGCTGCCACACCAACCATTTCCAATTCTGCCGGACTCGAGCCACTTCCTTTTTCCCGGCCCGATGGTGCCCGGAATCCGGCAACTCAATGAAATCCATACTGCCATAATAACTGAACTCTTGAGCCAAATCCTTAAAAGAGCGCTCTGTACAGTCACTTCGGAGAATTGTATAATCTGCAAAATGTTCGTCTGGTAGTTGCTTTGTATAGCACAGCGACTCCACCATTGGATAACTAACATATAGTTTACCAGCATCAGTTTCATCGGCAAACAATTCCAACATCTCCTGCAGCCGCTCGTTCATCTCCTCAAGTGTCAGATTAGTATTTTGAAAATCATAGTCAAAGAAAAGATATATCTCAGAGAAATCTGACGACTTTATATCGTGAGGTAAATTTGCTCCATTCTCCCGAAGAATAGAGACGATATCTCCATCCCCATCATATTCCTTCAATTTCCGGTACAACTCATATATATTGTTTCCGAAGGAGCAGACAAGTCTTTCCCCTTCACCGAAGAACAATCGCTCAAGCGTTTTAAATATCCTCGGTTCCCTCTCAACTCCTTCAAAAACAAACAATATCATACCTTAAAAGCGTTCCCCCTGAACATTTTCTCAATATTATGGCCGAAACGGAGCTCCTTCTCCGTGCAATCTACCAGAGGTTTGATCTTATTCTCATTGAGAATAAAGTTACAATCCGGCCTCAACAGGTCATTGGTCATCAGATAGGTATTGTGGGAAGACGTGAATACCTGACAGTCCTTACTGAACAAGATTTTGCATACTTCGAAAGATAACTTATAATGATAGAAGGCATCAAACTCATCAATGAAAACGAAACTAGCCTGCCCCATCCTCTGCATCCAGAAGTATAGCAACTCCAGGGCTTTCGTGCCCGTTGAGATAATAGCCATAAATGGGATTCGCTTTTTATCAATTTGGCAGAACAGGACTTTTTCCCCAGCCCTCGGCTGTGCAAACTCAAACTCTTGTTCGCTCACATTCCGCAAGAACCGGCGAAAATCATCAATCAGTTTATTCCTGATGATATACTCCTCAATCATAGAGATACCCGTCTCTAGGCCGATAAACTGCCGAACATCCAAATTACGGAACCAGAGCATCCCATTTACAAACTGCTGCAACTTTATCAAATAATGGTCATGAGCTAATGGGATGGACATTAACAGAAAATTCACGATAGGGATATTATTGGCATTGTCCGCCAAATTCCGCTGCATAGACTTATCAATAGGAAAAGAATCTACATCGATGTTAAACTTTCCTTCGGCACGTTTAAAGACAAGTTTTCCATCCACAGCCAAAGATTCCGCCATTAATAATCCTTGATAATTTTTTGCATAATTATACTCTACCGTTTGCTGGTCAAATCTGAAGGTGTATTCAAATTCGACTTTCAAGTTGAGGTCCCCTGCATAGGTATAATTAGCATAGTAGTTCGGCTCTTTCCATTTCTGGGAAAGGTGATAAACAATGTCGAATATCGCAAGACTGAAATTAGACTTCCCGGAGCCATTGGGACCATATATAATACCGTTCTTGATTATATCATCCTTGATGGCATAAAGGTTAAAACTAAAATTGCTGTGCCTTGTAAGGTCCCACTCAATTTTATCCTTAAACCCACGGAAATTTTTTACGGAAAACTTAGCAAGCATAACGTTATTCATTTGTATTTACTGCAAAAATACAAACTAAATTTGAATTATCGTAATTTTTTTACGGAAAACACTAAATCTCTAATAATAGTCGATGTATGCAATCCCCTCTGCCTCCGCCAAATCGTGTTCCAGCAATTCAGGTATCAGGCCGATGTCATAAATGAATTCCTCGTAATCCTTTTTAGAGATTACTTGGTAACTCTTTGAGCCATCAGAATCGACAATGCAAGTTACGGCGTCATACGCCAATAAACGATTGACCAACATCTCCGACATTTGTCTTTCCGGGACAGTTTCCCCATCCCTCAACGAAATTAGAATCTGCAATAATCTTTTTCTCATAACACCTCCGCCTCCTCGCGGTTTTTAATATTTGCCGCAAGGTAAAAACACTTATCCGTTTCACCAAATAGGAAATGTTTAATTCACAATGCGCTGGGATTCAATTGCTTACAAAGACACCGAAACGGATAATTGCGTCATTTCAAAATGCAGAAAAGCCAAAAACGACTGATAATGAAATAATTATAAGAACGGAGCCGTTTCAAATTATGTTTTTGGGGGAGCAGTTATTGCGGTATATAAGAAAAGCCGGCAACGTTATCAACGAAAGAAGGCCGATGTCCGTAGACATCAGCCTTCACCAAACGTCATACTCGGCCTAGGATTGGGTCATAATAGTTATTGGGCCGATTCCCAGCGCTTGAGTTTGGGGAAATACTGCAGCATCATCTGTTTGTATTCCTCCTGCGTCATCGGCCTGCGCATGTTCTTGTTCACTTCATCCACGAACTGCGCGCAAAATTCTATCATTTCCTCCATCGTGCAATCGCGCGTGAAAGCGCCATCCTTGTAGCAGTAAATACAATAATCCTCGTTCCTGGAGCCGTCGGCATTAGTGCCTTTCAGCTCCTCCGTGAGCGGCATGCCGCAGCTCTGGCAAAATTTCTGTTCCATAAGTTTGATTGTCATTATGAGATATCGGTCTACATAAATCCGCACTGCTCCGTCCAAATAGGATTCATATACTCTTCAAAAAGAGAATAACCGTCAATACCATATTCATATGTCAAGATTGGCAATCGTCGGAACGAGTAGTGCAAATCATGATACAAGTCACTTTCAAACATTGACTCCATCCCCATAACGGAGTCATCTTTGCATATAATAGCACAACTCAGTGCATCTGAAATATCCAGATACTCTAAATCCATTTCACCTCTCGCCCGACGAATAACTCTATACTCTTGTTCATACTCCCACTCCTTTCTTTTGTTGAAAAAGATTTCACTACGTCTACGCCATATTTCATTTTTTAGTCCCGCTCGACTTTTATTTGCGAACTCAAAATCTTGGGGAATAGAATTAAAGTATCGGACATCATCTCCCCAATCTGTAGAATCCCGCAACATTAACTTATCCTTATCAAATACTAGGCACACGCCGTATCCTTTTTCAGCGTACAACCCCCACATTGTATGCAAATCAAAACCCAAATAATGATGCCCATTATAATCACTATCCTGCGCAAAGCTGATTATTTGATATCGACGCATTTCATCTTCAGCATAAGCATCTTTTTCATCTTTGCAATATCCGCCACCATTCAGCAAGTGGCTGAAAACAATCCGATTACTTTCTATCAAGTCGTTTAACCGGAATGATTTTCCAAACCTTAACTTGCCACTCTCAATGATGCTGAAAGCAGCTTTTGCGGAAGTGAAATGATAAAGGCGTGGCATCTCTTCAAATCTTTCGCCTATTGTTTTTCTCATACATACTTCTATTAAAAATTCCGTCCGAATCATAGTCTTCCCACCCACTACAGCAGCACCAATCCCCTCTCCTGCGTCCGCAAATTTGCCATTGCCCAGCCGAAACAATCACCAAGAAATTGAGCCCAGCCGGCGTCAACTCAATAGCATCCGTACAAATCCGCTCTAACTCATCGTAGAACTACTCCAGTCCCCGCGACCACCGCCCAGGACCTATTCCCACCGTAAAAAGGCCTGATTGCCCCACCCCTTTCCCACTTCCCAGTAGTGATTGGCCGATGGCAGAGCCAGTCACCACCGACTCCACCACAAATTTAACAATTCTGGCCGACAAAACAATCACGCCACGCTCCATTTATTTGAGGATCAAGGCCGATACTCCCCCCGCCCACTATCCCCTATTCGATTCTGCAACGGATTCTTGCACCGATGGTAATGCTAAGGCATGAGATAGCACGAGTACCTATTACTCAACAGGGTTTACTTTTTCATCAGAAGCCCCACAGTCAATCATCATCGCGTATCTATTTGGCGAACAAATATAATTGCACGACGCGTTCCCAACATCAAAAACAACTACTTCCATATCAAATCTAGTTACATATCCACTACTTCAGACTCAAAGAATTGCAAATCTGGGTAAGTCATAGTTCTACCAATTTTAGTCCGTAACCTCTTCTATATCCAGAAAATCACTCATCTCCGTCTGCCCTGCTTTTTCTTTACTATACTTCACTTCATCTTCCATCTCTGCCTCAACAATAATCTTCAGTTTGCCCTCAGTGGGATAATGACGTGAAAGCAACTGCCAATTAATATTCACCTCTTTTATGTCAACAGGAACGTGGATAAAGAAATCGTCAGTTATAGCAGAATCTCCAGGAATCAAACTACTCCCAAACATCGTTACACCAACGCCATCTTTTAGGGTTACATTCGATACCCCGCGACTAAACGACAGTTCCGGCAGCAACATTTTCTTTTCAACATTGTTTCTGACGAAACTTACCTGATTATTATCGAAGGTAAAGATAATCTTGTAGTCATCAATAGGCGAACGTCCCTGATTGACTATCCTAAATTCCAATGGGCAAAAGGCTTGATTGGTTTCAATTTGCCCTCTCACAATTCTTGCCGTGACCACCTCAACAGGTCTGAACATCTCAGCCATTGTTGTCATCTGTTGTAATTGTGAGGTAAAACCTCCTATAGCCAAATTTGAGGCCACTCTCCCTGTATTCTTTTTAGCGTGTGTTTCCACCTTTGGAGCAGGCTCCATATAATAAGTGCGCAAGTACTTTGGCTTTATAGCAATCTCTTCATTACCATCACCAAAAGTGACAGAGACAGCATAATCCTCTGCCACAATATCTAGATAAGTGTTCAGAACCGTCTTGTTACGTTCCAACATATCCACTATATCCTGCCATGACTTGATGTCTATTGTAAACTTGCCCGCCTTACGGTTCTCATCATCCTTCACCCTAACATATTCCTCAATGGCTGCATCCTTATCAGTTGTTGTGGCAAATACGAGCCTTTTCAACTCAGGGCGAAAGGCTTTTGCATTATCTATCTCTGCATCAATTTCATCAGTAGTCAGAGCCTTATTGCCAGGTTTACACTTACATTGGATTCCACTGTATTCATTCTCGCCATCCCGATGTCCGCAAATGTCAACGCCATTCTGAGCCTGACCATTACGGCCATTCTTCTTGATGTCCTCACTTCTCCACTCTTCCCGCCACAGCAACAGGCAGAGTGATTCAAAGTCTTGCCAGTTTGCCGGTTTCCTAAGCGTCTGCGATATTTTCATTTTGTTGTTCCTTCCAAAGTTTTACTACGTCCAACGTCTCATTGTCTGGCTTGTTTTCATCTTCTATCCGGTCTATCTTTACAACAACAGGCATGTCTGCCAATTGCCCGGCCACAACGCAAACACCGGTTGATAAGATGGGTAGCGATTCCACCGAGACCTTGTCCAGATAGGATATGGTGTTGTTTACCTGTTCTATGTCATGCTGATTCACAAGCCTATGAATAAAATAGTTATGCAGTTGCGAGATAATTGTAGATGAAATATCCGATGGCCGTTGGCTAGCGATAGTCATAAACACACCAAACTTGCGCCCTTCCTTGATAATCTCTTCGAACACTTCCAAACGATAATCCTTCCATTCCTCGCTTTCCCGTGTTGATTGGTACGAAAGGATATTATGCGCCTCATCTACAATGATATTCAGATGACCAGTATTGCGCCCCTGTTTCTTATGCTCGTTGTATAACTTGTTCGATACCAGAAGCGGAATCCTCTTTTTGGTGTCAATATTCACATCGCTCAGGTCGAGTACCACCACATTATGACCATCCCACATATTCGCATTGTCTGAAAAGGCTAAAACCCTTTCAATATCTTTCTCTGCACTGTTCAACTTGTGAATAGCAGGCGCAATATGCTCATTTACCGCCCGGTTATCCAAGACATCATAGATTAAGCGCAAATACATCACGTGAATGAAATTCTTCAGGATATTGTCGGAGAAATGATATTGCTCTACTTGATTATAGATGGTCAAAACTGCTACTTGATTTGGTTTCTCACTAAAATTCGTAAAAACGCCATTAATCATGGAGTAATAGCATTTCCCTCCTGAGTGAAAAGCAAAATCTGGTCTAAGTCCTATATCAACACCGGTCTGCGCATCTCTGTTACGTGGCAGAATAGACTCCACATAGTTTATTAACAAATCACCTTTTACATTATCAGACATACCGAGAATTCTCACTATCACAGCCCTCATATAGTTCTTGAACCTCTGCTCATTCTGTGCCGCATCCTCATCCCTGTTGATATTCTCATACAGATCTATACTCCGTTTGATAAAAGGTCTTTGCGTCTTCTCTGTAGCACTCGCAAAAATGCACAGTAGATTCAAGTCCAGCAAATCCTTTGCTTCCAGCGGTATCTTGTTTTTCTGACCAGCATCGCGCCTGGTTGAAAGTTTATACACCTTCTTTCCCGCAATGATGGCATTGTCCTTGGAGTACTCTCCGTTGAAGTCAAAGAACAGGAACCGTGATTTATCCTTGAACTGCTGATTTCCTTCGTAATGCACAAACAACTGCCTGTACAACTTTGACAGAGTATATGACTTCCCACTTCCCGTGTTACCAAAAATTCCAATATGACTGGAGAACAACCGCCCCACGCCTAATCTGATAGGCACCAGCGGATCGTTCGATAGCGTTCCTATGCGTATATACTCATCGTCCTTGCCTCCAAACGAATGAATCAAATCAAATTCAAATGAAGTCAGCAGAAAACACTCATTGTCAATCAACGGCAACTCATTCACTCCTCTGTAGTAATGGCCATCCTCCAAAAAACCTATCAACTTGACAATCAATGAACGACCAATACGGGTTGCCGCCTCTTTATAGTCCTTGTCTGCTGGGATCTTGTCTTCTATGATATTTTCCGATTCAACCTTCCCTATAATAGGGATGAAACCTTTCAATATCTTGACATAGCTGCCTACGGAGACATTCTTTATCAATGTCCCCTTATAAATCAGATGCGAGGAGTTCTTGTTTTTGTCCACACGAATCTTTACCGTGCGACCATCTACAGAATACACCACGCCAACCCTGAATACAGAGTTATAGATGGCTATGTCTGCATTATTTTCCATAACCTGATATTCCCTTTGAAATCAGCTCAAAAAGGTTGTTGACTGTTTTGAATTCGAAATGTTCAACCCCATCTACAAAGCTCTTGTACCGCATATCTTGACAATCAGCATTAGTCACTTTGATAGAAGAAGGTGTTACTATCTCGATATTATTGTTCAAACACACCTCATGCAATTTGAGATTAGCCTTAATATCCTCTCCGCCTGCATCATCAAAGGCAAATATCACAACGTGCAACGTAGGATTTGTATTTGCAGCGCGACGAGTAATATCAGCTATATGCTCATCCGCAAACGAGAAACCAGTCACCATCAATAGCGTATTCTCCTTTTCAAGATTGTTGGAGTATTGCCGCATCAATTCATAAAAATGGTGGTCTATAACCGATTCTCTAAACTTCCGCTTCGTAGGATTTATCATCACCATCTTACGGTATGCTACGAGAAATGGATTGAATACATCAGCGTTAGCCAGATGTAAGCCATTTGCTTCATTTATCATTTCATCCATCGTCTTTTCTGTCCCGTCAGCTTTTTGGGCGCTAATGAAGCTTCCTGCATCTATTCCATCCAAAGCATTTTTTACCGCTAATACGATAGGGAGCCCGATGTCATTCTTTATGGCATCATCCTCTTCCCGCCAATTAATGGAGCCGTGAATCTTCATTAGGTTGAACACGGGGATGTCCGTCACATTCTGGAAATGCAGGCTTGTTTTGCTCACCGTCTTCTGGAAGTTTCCAGCATCGAATACCTGCTCTATGCTTCCCTGAAAACCATCGTTCAGTTCCACGCCATGCCCTTGTGCGGCACGCTCCATCATCATATCAACGTTGGTGGTAAAAAGATTCACCTGTTTGCCCACCAGGCGACTGCTTCGCTTGTTGACAATGTCATTCCATGTGGAGAGAAATCGTTGATATTCCTCTTTGGTACTCTCATAATCAGCACCGGCGGGAGAGAGGTTGGGCAGCATCACTATCTCAAAATATAGCTTTAGGATGGACGCTTCCACTATAAGATACTCCTGTTTTTCCCCGTTCTGTTGCCTTTTCTCATTCAATTCCGTCAACCACTTTTCGATACTTCCAAGCGTTGACAAATATGGCTTTGATAGGCCTGAGCCATACAAGAAATTGATGTTGGCTGATTGAATGTAGTATTTTAATGTCTCTATATGCATTTGCACTATTTTATTTTGAAAACCGCACTTTTCATCCTTTCGATATTAAATCTCCAAAGGTATAGTTCTCATAGTATCTCTTATGTGTTTCCGTTAGCAGTTCACGGATTTCCTTGGCCACTTGCTCTAATGTAACATCTTTCCCGTCAACTTTCTGCTTCACAAACTGCTCATTCACCATGTGTTTAAAATTGTCAGGATCTCTGTCGGGGTCAAGCGTCTTTTGAAACACTTCCTCTGATGTCATCATCCAAAAGGGACTTCCACCTATAGAAGAATCAAATGTCGCACCCTTGAGTGCTTCAAATGCAGCAAACGAATCAAGTAGATTATGGTAGTCCTCATAGAAAGCCTTGAAACCATCAAGCAACACGCCCGCTTTTACCTCTCGCCCTGTACCTATAAAGGCCCTGTACGGCGCACGCTTCTCTGGTTCAAAATGCGTTATCAATGCACCACCATAGCACATAGACATACACACCAACAGAAGGTTTATCATTTTCACATTTATTGGTCTTATGATACCAAAGAACTCTTTCCACGTCACCAACTCATCTGATGAAAGACCAATACCATCCTCACACCCATGCGCCTCTATCTGGAGGGTTATCAACTCTCCATCCTCAATGTCATTATAAATCTTGTAGAAAGCTTCAGCCAATTCATGTTTATTTTTGACATCGTAAAATTTTACAATAGTATCTGGATACTTCACCGGTAGTGATGTCGACAAACCATCATATAGAATTCTTCCCGTCTTCAAATCCCCATCTTTCAGAGACTGAACAATGACGATTGTATATTTACTTATTTCGGTTGTGGATTTCATCTTACATCATTCTTTCTTGAGCCGCCTGCGTCCCCTTTATTTCGCTTCAGCGCATGATACAATATAATTCTTCTCATCCGTTTTATCCATGTCATTCGTGTTCGTAATCAGCTACTCACCCTTAAACATTCACCTTTAACCACAAACCATCATTCCCCCTTCCTACCACCCACAGTCCACCATGAAGGTGTAATTCTGTTCTCACTCTTCGAGTCGGAGGAAGATACAGTCACCTGTGCCGGATTGAAATATCTTGATTGTAGCCGTCATACTTTCCTAATCAATATTATGGGGTCTTCGCTGCGGCACAAACACATACGAGCAAAAAGCCCAAATACCTTTAAGGATTGATTTCAACTTTTTCACTCTTCATTCTTGACCTTCAGTCGAGACTGCTCACGCTCGGGATAGCCTAAGCAAGCTTTGCTCTCCTCTTGCTTAATCGCAGCCTTCACTTCCAGTATCCCTTCCACTTCATGCTCCACAACCGCCCCCACCTTACATTCAAGCCCCCCTGCCTCCAACGCCTCCACCTTATTCCACACATTCCTAGGAATGTCCACCCCATAGTTACCATTCTCTTGACTCAACACCACATCTTCTATTATAGTGCCATCATCATTGTGAGTAGTCACTGTAACCTTGCCTCGCAGGATAACGAAAGACTCATCCTTCGTTGGGTGCCGATGGATGGGTACCACAGTCCCGGGCTCTACCGCATTCAGCATCCGATGGCAATTATCCTCCAGCGACTGGTGGAAGCCCTATGCCGAGATCACACCCAATAAGGCCGATTACAAAGCCAGTATATCTTCCTCCCCCGTGGGTTCATAAGGCCCGTCTTTGACTTCCATTATGACAGTGCCGGATTCCAGGGCGCGGACGGTGTGCCATTGGCCGATGGGGATGTTCAGGGCGACTACCGGGCCGCCGGGCGAGAGTTCGATATAAAACTCCTCCACCAGACTCCCATCTCCGAAGACTTCCTATGCCGATGAATAGTCACCACACTCCCCGCCTCAACATCATTCAGGGCCGCCAAACTCACACAGCATCCTCTAGTCCCCGCTACAACAGTCACAGGGCCTATTCCCCACCGTAAAAGGGCCTGATTGCCCCACACCTTTCCCACTTCCCAGTAGGGATTGGCCGATAGCAGAGCCAGTCACCACCGACTCCTCTACAAAGTTAATAAATCCGGCCGACAAAACAATCCCCAGGACTAACAAGATGATAATCATGGCCGATTCCCATTCCCATACAAAAAAGCCCAGCCGAAGCCGGGCAGGATTCAAATAAGTCCATTAATAATTCAGGCCGATAAACTCAGCATTTCCTTCCCATCCTCCCACCTCCAACAACATCGAGCCACTCGCTCCGGCTTAAGGTCACCCGCATTCATCAACTTTTTGTTGTGCTTCCACCAGAAGCGCATGTTGCGTTCCTCCGGGATGAACTTGGAGGGTTTGCGGTGATTGGTTTCCAGGAAGTCGATGGCTTCTTGCCATTTGGCGAGCCAGAGTTCGGATTGGGTCATAAGTATCTATTTCACTACAGTAGAAGAAGATGTATCAACTAAGAGGATAGCAAGATTAATTATAGTTCGGTAACCGTTTTATCATATCTGTTAATAAGTTCTTTATATGCCATCTCAAGCAGATTGGGCGGATCAAGACTTAGTAGTTCGTCTTTGCCATAACCATCTGTTTCCAGCAATTCAATCAGGGTGTTGCGAGTATGGATGATAAATGGATGAGTGACGCACTCAGGTTCATGGTCTACCCCCATATCTGAAAAAGCCAAACAGTAGAAAGAGCATGGTGCATAATTCAATAGCGCCGTTCTGTAACGCATGTCTTTGATGATGACCTTGTCTTGGGCAACTGGGGAATGGACATATTCTGTCACATTAAAATTGTACCTCAACAATGCCTTTTCAAGATTGTCAAAGACATGATCATATTCGTCCCCATGCGCCTCGCCGGATAAGGGAATGTGATTGTTATTCCCATTTTCCTCAATGTTCAGGTGAACATATGGGTATCCCTCGTGTGGCAAGTCCAGCCGTAACAAAACCGGTGAATCATCTTCTCTAGTCAGGTAGAGTTTTACCCGCGTTGTGTTTTCCGCCGAGCCTCTCTGCAGGGCCACTTCGCCGCCTTCTAGAGGATTATTCTCAACAACCGTATTATACACATATACATTGGCATAATTTGCAAGCATGTATGCCGATAGCTTCTCCAGTACCTCCTTTTCTTTCTCCTCACAACCAGGGAACGTCATAATATCTGCCAAACAACACCAAAATGCAAGGAATCCACATTGGTAGAGCAAGCTCATTAGGATTGCTTTAGCAGTATCCGCCATAGTTGAGGTATATCCGCCATGATGAAGCGCCTGCATTTCTAGACCAATAATCCGGTCCCGCACTAGCGAGAATCGTTCACGATCAAAAAAACACGGCCCATACTTGTCATTCCAGTTAAAAGAGCCATCCTCATATGCTCGATTGAAAAAGTAATTTGTGAGCTCTGTATTGATGAATACAAATGATGCGAGAAGCCAATCCACTAAAGCCACATATGGCATTTGGATATTATCCACCTTAAACGCATAGAATTGAGGCTGAAGGGCAGACAAATGGAGACTGGCGTCCAAATTTGGAATCTGCTGAGACCGTTTCGACACATATTCAAGACCTTCATAACGTGGTGTAGTGATCTGGAAATAAGAACCAATCTGACCGGAGTCACATAAGTCTTGAAGCTGCTGAAGGTTCTGGACTTCCTGCGGCATTGCACAATCCACCCACTGAGCGTTCTTCATTGAAAACTCATCATCCAGCATACACTTAACCATCTTGGCGAATAGCTGAATCTGCGCTGCGTCTATATCCTCAGTAAAGTGAAAGTGGAATGGCATAGTTCTTTATATTTTGGGCATGCATTAGGACCTCTTTAACTTATATCTTCATGCCAAATCCCTATGAGCGTTACCTTTTTTCTTAAACGGAGAACCGCTCATTATAGCACGCCTCTTAACTATAATAGTGTAACCCCAATCAATAACCTTTCCTCTATAACCCGCCAGCTTTAAAATGAGCATAGCACTAAGCATAATCAACCGCTGCGAAACCATGAATACCATATCCTCTTGTGAGAGAAACTCCAGGTCTTTGTTCTTAGGTACACCACCATGTAAAAAGGAATTCCTACATGAGATGCAAAACTTTTCCTCGTCGGTTAGTTGTATTCCAACCTTTTCAAAACAAGATTCTAGTTTTACAGCATTGGGCTGAATATTTACTGCTCCCACCTTGGATTCTATTTTATTATACTCCTCTTTAGGAATACGAGGTTTAATCTTTTTCAGGACTTTAGATAGTTCATACTTCAACTGAGATGCAACTTCTTTATTACTTATGATGGCAGCGGCCGCTCCCTTTTCATTTAAATTATTAGCGATTGACTCTAACGCAACGGCAGCGATAGCGCCACGACTGATTCCATCAATTGAAGATGCGTCAATTAATAGTCTAAAAGCTCTTAGATAATCATCATTATCAGTTAAAAGATGTAACAACTTCCCATATTGTTCTGTCGTTAACTCCAGCCTTTTCCTATCAATATCCTCATAATGGACTTCGTCTAATATCGGATAACTGTGCTTCAGGGACTTGCTAGTATTAACATAGCGAATAACTAGGGGAACCTTGCTTTGAGGAGGATCCCCAGTGTATTTTGAAAGAAAATATGCACGCTCTCCGAAATAATACCCGCTGAGTAGGCCGATTGAAGTAAGTACCGCCTTAATTATCTTCTCAAATGCCTGATATGACATCGCTTTCTGGCATCGGAAAACACAATAAGCGTCATCTCCGGGGATTGTTTCTTCAAAACTAACAAGAATCTCATTTTGAGAAGACTCCTTTACAACAAAAGCATTTCGCCAAGAGGAGTGCTGGTTCTTATTAGTCGTTAGCTCATAATGTAGGCTCAAATCAGTAAATCTAAAATCCTTTTTGCTATATCTATAATATGCACAATGCTGGGAATAATCCCATTTTGAAGGATCTAACTCTGTCGTGAAAGATATATAAATCACCTCTACATTATGGGGAGCCTTAAGAGACATACTAATGCTACGCGCATCAAAGTTCATTAGGATGATATCTATTGTTCCCTGCGCGCACAACACTGCTGGACGAGAAAAGAAATACTCTGGATTAAAATCATCTTCTTCATCGACTGTAAACATCAAGACAAAATTATCCTCTTTGTTCTTTTTAAACTTTGCCTTATAATACTTTGTTGGGACATCAATCGCAAGGACATAGTCTTGTTCTCCTTTCTCAAATCCATTGATAAAGGTCATCATATAATTGTCTTGCTCAAAAATCGTATCCATCGCGGTATTTACAGTGCTTTTGCAGCTTGAATGAGTGCCATATTTTGTCGAAGATCATCTTCTACTTTTAAAAGCAAAAGAATAAACAGCAGCAATACTCGATAATAATCATTCGCGGTAGCCTCATCTGACACGCCGTGCAAGAATCTATTTCGGAGGCTCTCCGCATCAGAAAACTGTCTGTCATTCAAATAGTAACTAAAATAATCCCTCTCAGGTTTACTTAGTAAGTGATTATCCTCGGTAGCCCAACCCTTTTCTAAGAGATTAAGCATGAAGGCCCGTTGTTCGGGAGGACGTCTCCAGAATGAACACACTCCATTATGGTAGAGAGCATAAAGAACATCTATTATATCAAGGTCTGAAAATACAATAGTACCATTCTCCTTTACTGTAATATACCCTTGGTTAATCAGCACATCAAGCCTATTTTTCTGAAAACTCTTATAAGATTCATAAGCCACATCTTCCTTTGACATCAACTCATAGAGCGACCCGTAATGTTTCTCTTTATACGGTTCTACAAAACTCAACAGAGATTGGTCAGAAAATAGCAGATAACCGATTGTATTCAATTCAACTTTATCCCGAACAGCTTGGCAATACTTTTTTATTAAAAGGCTCTTTGCATCTGTCACTGGTACTCCAGGAGAATACTTCATCAAATCTTGTGTCACTTCCCCATGTTCTACAAATAAGTCATATTGCTTAACAATGGAGTCAAAATGCGGCAGTAAAACCTTCACTCTATCTTTCCATTCCCCATCTTTCAAAAGACTGATATCAGTAAATGTTAGCCCATAGGCTTTCTTCAAGTACTCATTATGGTACGTTTCAATAGCTTTTTCAATACAGCGTCCATCTGCCTTTAACAAATTATCCAGGCAAGCCAGTTGTGACAGGGCAACGCCAGCCTTATAGGAAAACATTAAATTGGGGGCATACTCACTTTTTGCTTTCATAACATGCTGTTCGAAAACATTTGCCTCACAATCCTTGTTCACCATAGTAATAAGTCTGTCCGAATCCAAATACTCGAATACCGGTCCTAAACTAGAAATAATGTCAACATCGCCCTTACTCAAAAAAAACATGCTGTTATATTTAAGTACCTGCACACCATCCTCCGCGACAGACAAAGCTTTGACTTCTGTGAATTTGTCTGAGAACTCTATTCCATAGTGTCCAGAGAATCCGAATAGTCTAGATTCATTCTTCTTATACAGTTCCCGTATTTTATTCTTGGCCCGAATCTTAAGAACTGGAGGCACTCTCAATTCATCATCACGGGCATTAAGTATCATTCTTAGGTAATTAGAATTAGGCTCCTCCAAATCAATATAAGCGCTCAGCAATGCAATAGTATCTAATCCTTCCGGGAGATGATACTGCCTGAAGTCCTCCTCATGGCACTCAACTCGCTGAGCTAGAACCATCTCTGCACTTTCCGGACTCGCCATCATATATTCACGAATAAAATCGTTATTGGCTTTAACTATTGTCTTGCATCGTAATAATAACTGGAGGGAATGCTGTTTTTTTGCCAAAATACCTTCCAAATCTTTCTCAGTCAGTTTGGAAACTTGTCCAACCCCCTCCAAGACATCCCAAAAAGATTGTAAGTACGAATAATTCAGGTCAAAGTAAGCTTTTGCTAGATCATCATTTGGTGTGCCATTGATATACCTGGCAATAATCCCAAGAATCGTTTTCGCCTTAGCTTGATAGGAAGCCCAAACATCCTCTGAGAATGAAGGCCTAAGAAGATTGTTATCAACGAACCGCTTGACATGGTACAATTCAAGAGCATCTGCTAACGAACCACATAAAAGCTCTGGCCCGTCCATTACTTCAATAAAGCGGGGGCGAAACATTTCTATTGTTCCGTCATAGTTGGAGTAGTATGTTACTCTTTCTTTTGTCATCCTCTGTTTATTTAAGGACCGATTCGGATTTGAAAAACCTCACAAAATCCTAAAAGACTCTTCAAACATTGACGCTGTCTTTTCATGCACGACATTTACAACATGTCCTTCGTTGGCAATGCTTCTCACAACCCAATAATCCGGATGATGATAGGTGTTAGTTGCCCCCGAAGACACCACGTACTCTCTTGCGTCTCCTTCCTTCATTTCATCTCTCCAGTTCTCCTTTGATCCATGATGAGGTACCTGAATGGTCCCTATTGTGTCATAATCAAAAAATGTAGAAAAGCGATTCCATAAGGCATCATTATTTTTTGAATCGAAGTCCCCAAAGTAAAGTGCATGTGACTTTCGGGCATCTGATGTAGGAGTGACATTTTCCGCAGGCCTTGATTCTACAACCAGCGAATAGAGGTTGTCATTTGCCTTATGCATAGCCTTTCTATACGCTTCCTTAACCTTTTTACGGAATCCGCGTATCAACCCACTAACATTCAGTTGCTCATTTTGAATAGCTTCAGGGATCTGCAACAAATCGTTCACAAAATCGATAGCGCGCTGGTCATTCTGCGTAATGGAATTAAATGGAATATACTCCCAAAAAGGGTCATATTGTAACTTCTCACCTAGATATAATACTCTACCATTCCTTATCCAATTGCGGTTGTCCTCCTCTACATCTTCTCCCTCATGTTTTGGGGATACTATAACGACCTCTCCGAAACGTCCACTATGCTCTTCATCATAATATAATTCTCTGATTATTGCATCTGCAGCATTTGCACCATCTCTAAAACGGAGATAGTTCCTGACCCGCGTCAATAAAAGGACCTCAGAGGTAAGCATGGGTATAATTGTCTTTCTTACCGTAACTCCATCCAGAAGTTTGTCTAAACCATTGATGTGATCAGCGTGAAAGTGTGAAATAAACAACAAGTCTATATTTGGATTAGGGCCAATACTTTGCTTGAAATCATCTATCTGGTCATCCATGCTTCTTTCCATATCAGCAATAACTGTCTCTGAGCCACAGTCATACACCATGACAAATCTGGTGTTGTCGGAATTAGTGAATACTTCCGTATAGAAGGCACCTTGCCCTATGGGATGATATGTTCGTTTCAATTCTATCATTGGATGAGCATTATTAGGATCAAATAAACCAACGTATTAATTAATATACAGCATATGATAGCGCTTTAGCCCTTAGCTATTTCGTAGGCTTTTAATTGCTTGGGGCTTTCCTCGGACTATAGCCTTTTATTTCTATAGTAAAAGTAGATGCCCGGTCAAGCCGGGCATGACGTATAAACTCTACTTCACTATTCCTTCCTCCAACCCCCTCTCATACTCTTCCTGTTCCCTCCGACGCTTGCTGCCCCACTGAGGCCCCAAGAGAGAGCAGCAGAATTACCCAATCCCATCCAAAACACCATTCACTGTCATAAGCTCAAAATGTCTTCCGATCCTAACGGCTCATACTTCCCGTCCTTCATCTCCAGTAGCACCGAGCCACTCTCCAGCACCCGCACAGTGTGCCACTGCCCGGCCGGGACATTAATTGCCACATTGGGTCCACCAGGAGACAACTCGATGGCATCCGTGCAAATGCGCTCCAATTCATCGTAGAACTCCTCCACCACGCGCCCACGTACGCACACAATCGTCTCCGATGTATATTTATGCCGATGAATAGGCAACGGACTCCCCGGCTCTATGGCATTCAGCATCCGCTGGCTGCCGTCCTCCGGCCCGTTCCGCAGAACTAGTACTTCCTCCAGACCATTTTATTCACCACCCCCACGTAGCTCTGAATTATCCGGACAACTTTGGTGGAAACGTTCTCATCCACATAGTCGGGGACGGGAATGCCGGGGTGGCCGTCGCGGATGAGGGAGACAGCGACGTCAACGCTCTGCAGGAGGCCTACCGTGTCGATGCCGCTGAGCACGAAGCAGCCCTTGTCCAGCGCCTCCGGACGCTCGGTGGAGGTGCGGATGCACACGGCCGGGAAGGAATGGCCGATGGAGGTGAAGAACGAGGATTCCTCAGGAAGGGTGCCGGAGTCGGACACCACGCAGAAGGCGTTCATCTGCAGGCAGTTGTAGTCATGGAAGCCCAAGGGTTCGTGCTGGATGACGCGCGGATCAAGCTGGAAGCCGCTGGCCTCCAGGCGCTTTCTGGAACGGGGATGGCAAGAATACAGAATGGGCATATCGTACTTCTCTGCCATTTTGTTAATCGCATTGAACAGCGACAGGAAGTTCTTCTCCGTGTCGATGTTCTCCTCGCGGTGGGCGCTCAAAAGAATGTACTTTCCCTTCTCCAGCCCAAGCCGGGCATGAATATCCGATGCCTCAATCTCTGCCAAGTTATTGTGCAGCACCTCCGCCATCGGAGAACCTGTCACATACGTCCTCTCTTTGGGCAGACCTGTATCAGCCAAATACCTGCGGGCGTGCTCGGAATAAGCCATATTGACATCGGAGATGATATCTACAATGCGCCGATTGGTCTCCTCCGGCAGGCACTCGTCCTTACAACGGTTGCCGGCCTCCATGTGGAAGATGGGAATATGCAGACGCTTTGCGCCGATAACACTCAAACACGAGTTTGTATCTCCTAATACCAGTACAGCGTCGGGCTGAACCTCAACCATCAACTGATAGCTCTTGGCGATGATATTACCCATGGTCTCGCCAAGGTCATTGCCCACAGCCTCCATATAAATATCCGGGTCCGCCAGTTTCAAGTCCTTGAAGAACACCCCGTTGAGGTTGTAATCATAGTTCTGCCCAGTGTGCGCCAGGAGGCAGTCGAAATACTCCCTGCACTTGTTAATCACCGCCGCCAGACGGATAATCTCCGGACGCGTACCCACAATAATCAGAAGCTTAAGCTTCCCGTTATTCTTGAATTGTGCCATATCTATTAGTCTTTATTTTCCACCAGTTCAAAATACGTGTCCGGGCGGTCGGGGTCAAAGAGCTCGTTGGCCCACATCAGCGTCACGAGCGGCTCGGTGTCCGACAAATTTACAATATTATGCGTATATCCCGGCAACATATGCACGGCTTTTATCTCGGAACCCGAGACTTCAAAGTTCAGAACCTCATCGGAACCCACGCGACGCTCCTGAATCAGCGCCCGGCCGGAGACGACGATGAAGAACTCCCACTTGGTGTTGTGCCAGTGCTGGCCTTTGGTCACACCCGGCAGCGAGACGTTCACCGAAAACTGGCCACAGTTGAGCGTCTTCACCAGTTCCGTAAACGACCCGCGCGCGTCCACAGAAGATTTCAGCGGAAACGCCACCTTGGATGCAGGAAGATACGACAAGAACGTCGAGTACAGCTTTTTGGCGAACGACCCGGCCGGAATCTCCGGCACAATCAGCGTCGAGCGCTGCGCCTCAAACGACTTCAGCAGCTCCACAATCTCCCCCAGCGTCGCCTTGTGCGTCACCGGCACGTAGCAGTAGCGACCAGAAGCAGAAGGTATCACCTCCAGTCCCTCAAACTCACACTTATGCTCCTCACCCCGCAGGCAAGCAATCATCTCATCCACCAGATCATCAATGTACAGCAGTTCCAGCTCTACGCTTGGGTCATTCACCGTATAAGGCAGGTCATTCGCAAACGCATTGCAGAACGTTGCCACGGCCGAATTATAATTAGGCCTGCACCATTTGCCGAAGAGATTCGGGAACCGGTACACAAGCACGTTCGCGCCTGTCTCTGCGCCATAAGAAAGGAACAGATCCTCCCCCGCCTTCTTGCTTCGGCCGTACTCGGAATTGCCGAATCGGCCCGTAAGTGAAGCCTGCTGAGACGACGATAGCATCACCGGGCAAGTATTCCCGTGCTTCCGCAGCGTATCCAGGAGCGTGGAGGCAAAGCCGAAGTTCCCGGCCATGAACTCCTCTTGATTCTGGGGCCGATTCACCCCCGCCAGATTGAACACGAAGTCCGCCTGAGCGCACCACGCATCGAGCTCCTCCGGCGTGGAATCAAGGTCATACTCATACACCTCAGAGACCGTGACGCCATAATTCCTGGCCTTCCCGTCCTTGATGTTCTTCAATTGCGCGCAAAGGTTCTTACCCACGAACCCTTTTGCGCCGGTTACTAGGATTTTCATTATTATATTGCTTGTGTATGGCACCCCTGAAGATGCTTTCTATTTCTTTGCTGAAAACAAAGAGACTAAAACCTGATCAAATATAGGCTTGAATTTTTCGGGAGTCCGTGGACTTTTCATCATTGCATAGACAAGATCCTCGAACTCTTGAGAATCCAACCTACATTTAACCTCTGGATTATCTATTGTTCGCTGTAACGCATCCAATTTAGTCTGATGAATACCATAATCGAAAGTAACGACCGTCCTTGTAGGAAACGAAAAACGATTACCGTCTGGAGTGGTACCTATTTCTTGTTTTGCCTCAAATACATATGAAATAGTTTCTCCGGCATCATTCTTTATGATTCCATGATGAATCTTTTCTTCCGGGACTCCGGCTCTTGGCTGAGATGTGGTAAAAGAAAAAACCAAATCAAAGTCAAGTCCCCTGTAAAGGGAAATCATGTATTTGTACTTTGGAGGGTTTGTCGTATGACAAAATGCATACACCACATTGCCTGGAGTGAACATATTTCAGGCGCGATTTAACGCGGCCTGAAATTCCATACTCTCTTTTGCGTCGTTGTATGTCGCAAGCCCCTCAATATCCAATAATTCTTCTAATTTGACGACAATATCCGATTTTTTATGATTTTCGTCGAATATAATGTCATTCTCACGAACAACAATTGACCACAATGAATCAGGCTCGTGAGTAATATCAGTTAATTCATCTGAAGATTTATCCCCGAATCTAGCAATAATATCATCTACAATGCTTTGCTCTACTTTACTAAACTCAGCCATATCTGCCTGGACAACAGGAATGAAACGAAGTTTTCCATCCTGAGATGTCACAATCTTTACAAACGAATCAAACACATGAGTTTCTTTTGCGTCAAAGACATCTTCTGCAACAGGCCCCTTAGCCCATGCCTTATATGTAAGCCAAGTTATTGGGAGACATCTTGCACGAATAGACTCTTCATCAATAAGATATATCAGTTTAAGCATTTTCCGCATAGGAATACAAGGTATTCTTGTTGACAAATACGCCAATAGATTACCAATCCTTGCTTTACCAGCCATTATAGCTATGCTTTCAACATCTTTCATAGGTTGCAAATATAGTTATTTTCTACGTAGAATGAAAATATTTCTGATAAATCCAATTATTCTTTCATATCCTTGTGGGAATAGCATAATTTGTCCGTAAACTTAAAACAAAGTCAGATTAACAACAATAGCGCATTTATAAGAGCATTATTTCTTACCGCTCTGTTTCATCTTTATTACCTCTTTGTTATTCATTAGCACTAAACCAACGATTTCTATGCTGTTCGTGTGAATGTGACCATGATTGTTTCCACAATCGCTTTGGGTTTTCCTTTGCCTCTATTAAAGGCATTGTATACGACAATATGAAATAATTCTCTAAGCCCCCCGAATTCCAAACCTGTAGATACATAATCCCCACAGGTCATGTGCATAACTCACTCTTTATTAGAATCCCTTGGCGAGATGGACACCTCGTATTTTACATTGGGATAGATCTTCCTATATTCTATTCCAAAAGCTGTATCCTGGGGTATGTTCTTTATCAAGTTATAACGAGTGAAATATTTTTTCTCATTCTCCGCATATAGTTCCCATTCACGCCCAAGATAAGTAATGCTATTTGCCATTAATAGCAACTGCTCTGTCGTAGATAATTGTGAACGTATTATCTTTACATATTTGTATCTATCCTCCTCTTGAAGAGTCTGTTCATTAGAAATATAATCAATGATCATATAAAGATTTCGATAATAATGCCCTAACCTAAACTGATTGCCGGCATAATACTTTCTAAAGGCGTGCCTGTGCAATAACGGGAACGAATCTTTAATGTATTGTTCAACATCCTCATCCTTAATCTTCTCATAAGGCATAACCATATATGGAAGAAGACACATTCTTTTACTGGCCGATAATCTACTCCAAAGTTCCCATTCCTCGTATGTTTTTTCGGCGCTACGGAAAGGCCGAAGTTGACTATTCCAAATAACAAGATTGACAATATCTTCACTATATCTTTTACTCAATATACTCTTTAATTGAGTCAAAGACTCTTTATCCACACCTATATTAACAATGGAAAAGGCCATATCCAAGATACTATATTCCTTCCGGTCTATCTCTATCCCCAACTGACCATAGTCACTCTCAAACTCTTTCGTAAAAAGTTCATTCTCATATGTATCAATGAGAGGCTTAATTTCCCGGATACAAGATAAAACTTGCCGTTTAATCATAGAGAACACCTCTCGACCGGACAACTCTGCACCATTATCATCCATCCGCATAGAACTCACATTATCCTGATGTATCTTTATCAACTGAAATATTCTATTCTCAAGTTGAGATTTATAATCTGCATCCTTCTGTGTCTTTAAGGTCAGCACAAGCAAAATAATACTAACAACACCGATAATCGGAGCAGTCGTTCCACCAATGACATCGCCGACAGAGCCGCCTTTAGATAGATCAAATAACGCGCAGAATGCCGGCAATGACAAAAGCCATGGAAAAAACAAAATGCATATCCCCGAAACTATAATAATCACTATTATATTTCGCTCAAGCCATTTCAGAAAAGCACTGTTCATATAGCAAATACACTGTTTAAGGAATATATAAAGCAAACGCTCCAGCTCGTTGCGTCCACCTAACAATCATTGTTCCTTCAATTATTGCCCTAATCTTCCACCACTAGCCCATATTGCTTATACAGGGTCTTGAAATACATCTCTTTCCGCTCAATAGACAAGCTACGCACCTTCCTTTTAGCTTGTTTGCACTTAGAGTAATGACTGTCCAAAAGGTCCTTTTTGAACCGCTCTAAATCTAGGCTCTTTAGAAGGTGCAAATCAACACACTCCACATACTTGTGAATAGCATTAATCATGGAGGTTACCTCCTTGAATGACGGGTGTCCGTTAGAATCAAACGATTTCAACATTTCGCCCACATCCAAATGACGGAAATTATCGGTATAATAATCCTTATGCCGCATCAAAAGAGACCTATACTCTCCATCCAATTCATTATTGGCGCCGAAGTGTACAGTATTGTTTCTCCATTGAATAGCCAAAGCCACTAAACCAGCATACTTGTCAATCTCTGTACTAGTCACTCTCGCTTCATGATAGAACAAATCAAATCGTTTATTTACAGACCTATCAGCCCTGTTATAACGCTCAAATAGTTCTGCACTTTCGATGATAGAAGGCTTACGAGAGGCCTCAACAAAATAAGAATCCAGATTATCTACTACCCACGACAGTGATGCATCCAGTATAAACCGGATACTCCTCTCTGCAGAACGTTCCACACTTTTAGGATTCCATGATGTACGAAACTCACCTGGTAGTGAGAATTGCCCTCTCATCACGCCATCAAGACCAATCAATGTGGTGATAAGGAAATGATTTACTTGACCTATTCTCTGTTTGAAATGCCGTCTCGCAGGACTAATTCTTAATCTGACATCATCCATTATTCTTCATCTTTGCGGGCTAAGGGAGATTCGAACTCCCGTCTCGCCCTTTGAAAGGCATCTACAAGATGCTTTAAAGGGGCGCGCCTTACCATTTGTACCATTAGCCCAATATTCACCACATCATAGAAACTTGTCTGAAAGTGCCCGTGAACACATCGTAAGATTCAAAAAACCTTATATGTCGATGTACCAGCATCACCGTTCCGGGCTTTTATGCATTCATCATGAAGTCACCCCCGCATACCTTATCTTCTTCGAAAGCAAAGCACAGATAATCATCTGAATATCCTTAACAAGGAATAATGCCGATAATAATAGCCATTCTGACGAACCTTATCATGGAATAACACATTGCCTTTATACCATACTATCAAGTCCATAAAAGCCTCTACACTCTAAGCACATCCTCCGTCCCCTTTGGCTCATACTTCCAATTCTCCCACTCCAGCAACATCAATCCGCTCCAATTAACCGTAAGACTCCCACCGCAAACACCCCACCATCTCCGATGTGTATTTATGCCGATGAATCGTCACCGGACTCCTCGCCTCAATAGCCTTCAGGCCGATTATACCGCCATTACATCCTCCTCCCCTAATGGCTCATACGCCCCATCCTTCATCTCCATAATTACCGTGCCGCTCTCAAGGACCCGCACGGTGTGCCACTGGCCGATAGGAATGTTCACCGCCACGACCGGACCATTAGGCCGAAGTTCAATAGACTCCGTCACCACGCCGGACTCGTCGTAGAAATCCTCCACCAGCCGCCCCCTCAGGCAAACCACCGTCTCTAAACTCTTCATATGCCGATGAATAGGTAGCGGACTCCCCGGCTCAATGGCATTGAGCATGCGTTGGGACTGATCC
>JAEEGL015033395.1_pt1 | contig 26810 bp, 27 predicted proteins | sample 9134231 | NCBI WGS metagenome assembly JAEEGL01 (sample SAMN16246548, study PRJNA631951) | gut metagenome | biome: gut microbiome; feature: rumen; material: fiber-attached | host: Bos | place: Iran: Karaj | collected 2018-10 | reverse complement strand
TCAGAAGATGTATATCCATCTAAAGTATATAAATAATCTACAGCTGAATTTGAAAATGTTCTTAAAGCTGAATTTCTAGTACAAGTTAGTTCCGTCGAATTAACTGCACAATAAATAATAGCATTAAGATTATAAGGCATAATATAAACATGTGAAATTTCAAATTCAGCCATTATCTTACTACAAAAATTAGGACTCTTAGCAGAAATACTATTAACTGTACCTACTTCAGCAGGATTATCGGGATTAGCCAAATTAGACTTACAACCATATTCCAGTAAAAGAACTTTTTCATTATCTTCACCGGATTCATTAGCGAATTTAGTATTAATATATTCAGTTAACCCACTTCTTTCAAAATAAGTTAATAGATAATAAGTTCTATATAAGAAAACTGGATCATCATAATACAATCTTTTTTTTGTACGATCTAATACATTGTTAAATGAAGTATAAATACTTAACAAAGTTGTTGCTAAAAAAGCTAAAACAACCATTGCTTCGACCATAACAAACCCTTTTTGTCCTTTCCTTGGCATAAAACCACTCCTATTTATTTTAGTGAAATTCTATATTTAAAATTAATATTTGTTGGTAAATCCATCTTACTATTCAAGTCATACCAAATCTTAACTGAATGAATCTTAGTATAACCTGCATCTAATGTTCTATCATCAAGAACATACCAACCATTTTCTCTATCCAAATCATTTAAATGCAAAATATAAACATCATCTAAACCAATTTTCATATTATCTAATATTGCATCATCATGTATGTTTGGTAAAAATAAAAATTTATAATTAATCTTTTCATCTCTATTATTTGTTACTGTAAAAGTAACACCATTTGAATCAAATCCTACACCATCACTAGTTCTTTTAGGTGATTCAAATCTACTATCATCCAAAACTGTAACTACCCCATCATAACTTGCTATTTCGTTTCGATCAGATTTTCTAATAGCATAAATTGCATATATTATAGAACCTAGTAAAATTATTAATGCTAATACTTTTATAATTATTTGTCTTTTTAGAATATTACTAGCTTTCATAATCTACCTCATAAGGGCTTTCTAAAAAGCCGTTTCCCTTTAACACTTCTATTTTTTTACTAAAAGATATTTTTCTAAATTCATTATCTTCATCTACTGCTTTACAAGATACCACATCATTTTTAATTTTTATAATTCTATATAAATCATCATTTATTAAGACATAATTACTAATAGAACTATCATCAAAAATATAATTATTATCTTCAATAACTACGCTATTATCTTTATTAATTGCATATTCAATAGTTTTTCTATCAATAACTTTAATACGATATTCTATATTAACAGCTTTAGTAGGTGAAAAAACTCTTAAACTATGTGAGACATGGTCGTTTTTAGAACCATACATACTAAAGTCTTCTTCCAATAATACTCTATTAGTAATTAAAACTGGTTCTTTTCCATCAATACTATAGTAATAATCTTTATTAAAACAATCATCACATACAATATCTAATTCATAAAAATTATCATCATTACGTTCATTAGTAATACTAAATGCATTCTCTGTAGCTTCCATATAATTAGTCATATTTATAACTGGATTTTTTAAATTTGTTCCACTTGCATAAACAATCTTTAAACCTTTTTCTTTTACAACTGTTGCAGCAAAATCTGTATTACCACTTTCTTTAGAATAAGAAAGACTTAAAATCAAAATACTTAAAGATAAAATAATCAATAATGGTATATAAAATCTGGCTAAAGACATTTTCTTTCTTTCCATACTCATCTCACCTATTTTCATCCTAATAATATAATACCATAAAAAAAGGAACATTAGTAGTTCCTTTTTTAAAATAATGCTTTAAATATTTCACTATAATTTTTAACTTTTATTATTTTTACATATTCCAGTATTTCTTTTGGCAATTCTTCTAAATCACTACCATTTTCATATGGAATATAGATTTTTTTAATTCCTTCATTATAAGCACCAATTATTTTTTCTTTTAAGCCTCCAACTTTTAAGACATCTCCTCTTAAAGTTATTTCTCCAGTCATTCCAACTGTCTTAGATATTTTTTTGCCTAAAAGAAGACTTAATATTGATGTAACAACGGCAATTCCAGCTGATGGTCCATCTTTTTTAACTGATCCCTCTAAGAAATGAATATGAACATCCTTTTTATCAAATGCTTTTTTCTCTATACCAAAAGTTCCCTTTAAACTCTTAATATAACTTAATGCTACATTAATGCTTTCTTCCATTGTTTTACCAACCATACCAGTAATCTTAAATTCACCAGTTCCATCATAAATAGCTATTTCTACTGGCATTACCAAGCCACCATATGGTGTATAAGCAAGACCATTAACAAGTCCTGGCTCCCATGTTTGAACTTCACCTTTAATATCGTATTTAACTGGTCCTAAATACTTAACTAAATCACTCTTTTTAATAACTGCTTTAATTGGTGAATTATATTCTTTTACCGACGTAGTTACTATCTTTCTTACAATAGTACTTAAATTACGTTGTAAGTCTCTTACACCAGCTTCTTTAGTATATTTATTAATAATATCCATGATAATATCACTACTAAATTTTATTTCTTTAGAACAAACTAAATGATCTTTAAAAATATTAGGAATTAAATAATTTTTAGCAATATCTACTTTTTCAAATTCTGTATAACTAGATAATTCAATTATTTCTAATCTATCATATAAAGCTGGTGGGATTTCTTCTTCATTATTAGCTGTAAGTATAAATAATACATCTCTTAAATCAAATGGCTCCTCAACATAATTATCCGTAAACATATAATTTTGTTCAGGATCCAAAATATCTAATAATACTGAAGAAGGATCTCCCTTATAGTCATTAACCATTTTATCAATTTCATCAATCAATATTAATGGATTACTTGTACCACATTTCTTTAATCCTTGAATTATCTTACCTGGACTAGCACCAATATAAGTACGACGATGTCCGTTTAACTCTGCACTATCATTTAATCCACCAACACTAATCTTATAGAACTCTTTATGTAAGGCATTTGCTATTGCAATTGCTAGTGTTGTTTTACCTACGCCAGGAGGACCAACTAAACAAATAATTGGACTTTTTAAATCTTTATTTCTCATTTTAACAGCAACATATTCGATAATACGATCTTTTACCTTCTCTAATCCAAAATGTGTGCCATCTAAATCACTCTTAATCTTCTCTAAATTAGTTTCATCTTCACTCTTAATTCCGAATGGTAAATCCAAAATTAAATCCAGATAGTTTCTTATCGAACTTACTTCTGGACTGGCTTCATTTGCATAATCAAGCTTTTTAACTTCATTAACTAATTTATTTTTTAATCGTCCATCTATTTTTAGATTATTTATTTTCTCTAAGTAATCAGCTATTACTTCATCTTTATAATCATTTTCACCAAGTTCTTTTTTTATCTCATCGATTTTCTCACGTAATAAGAATTCTTTCTGATTCTGTTCAAAATCGATTCTTAATGCTTCATCTAACTTAACGTCTAATTGAGCAACCTGTAACTCAATTGATAAGTCGTAAACCAATGCATTAGCTCTATGTATTGGATTTGTCTCTTCCATATATAATATTTTCTTTTCAACCGTAAAAGGCATAAAAGAAACCATTATATCTGTTAATCTATCTAAATCATAAACATCTTTAATACTAGATAATATACTATTGCTTATTACCGATGAACATTCAATATATTCATCTAATAATTCTAATAACTTTCTTCTTAAAGTAGTCTCTTCTACTTCATCAAAAGTAAAATTCTCTACTTCACTTATATGAGCTTTTAAGATATCCCCGTCTTCTAATTCATTTATATATTCTAATATCTTAACTCTCTTAATCCCACTAACAACAATCCTTATATTACCATTTTGTAAATCTAATTTACTTTTGATTTTACCTACAACACCAACATTTGGTAAATCAGAAATATCTGGTGATTCTTCAAAAGGATTTTTAGGACATACAATTAATATATTACTATCATGCTTATTTATTGCTAAATTAATAACTCTGCTCGATATATCACTATTTAAGTCAAGTCTTACATCTTGAAGTGGTAAAAGGGCTATACCTTTTAGGAGCATAACTGGTAAATTAATTTTCATGTTCCGCCTCCTCAAGATTAACTTTTTCAATGTTTTTTATTATATATTTTTAACCACCCTTTGTCTATCAATTTTACCCTTTTTTGACATAAAAAAAACGAAAAAATTCGTTTTTCTTCAAGATATTTTTTTAGTTATAATTTTTGCTTAAAAAGCTCTTTCTAAATATAATTTTTTGTTATTAATTTTTTAACATTTTCATATCTTCATCATAATATTGACAACTTCCCAATTTGTTTCGTGCGACTATTGTTTCAACATCACTAAACTGACCTTTTTCAATATCATAAGATACTTTATAAATAGTATATAGCTCTCCTTCAGTAAGGTTTTCACTTTCTTCAGTTTCATCATAACAAGCTACATTTTCTTTATTACTATAAACAATAAATTTAAACATATATTTACTCTTTGATTTATAGAATCTTGTTTCAAGATTTCCCCCACTATTAACATATTTATCATTAGCATTGAATTCGATTTTTTTACCACTTAATAGGAGCAGATTATCGTTTTTCATAAAAACTACATTTTCCCCATAGAAATATAGTTTAATACTATCGTCTAATAATACTTTTTCACTTAAACTACTAATACTATCATCTAAATCATATTTTAATATCTCATCATCTTTTATTTCTTTCAAAGAATCTCCTAAGAACTTAAAATATGTATTATTAGAAGTAATATATCTTACTCCACCATCTTCTTTATATGTAACTCCATCTTCCCATAATTTAATTGTTCCAACACATGAACTATAGAAGTATTTTTCGACTGTATCATTCTTTGTAACATTATATATAATTTTATAAGAATCAACCTTACAAGAATCAGTTAATTCTAAAGTTTCATATAAATTAACTTCCCTACTATATGTTCCAACATATCCTTTTAAAGAAATACTACTATCAGTATTATTAGATACATCTTCCTTACTAATTCCATCTTCCGTTTCTACATATACATTAGGAAGATTATTTCCTTTAGCTTTGTTATCATCTTCGTTCCATTTAATTAAAACAAAAATAGTAAAGAAAGCTACTGTAATAATAAATGATAATAAGAATAAACAATCTTCTTTTAATTTATGCCAAAACTTCACAGCAAAAAGATCTTTCTGAGAAAGATTTTCTTTTATTTTCCTTGCCATAATAATATGGGGACGAGTAACACTATCAACCTTTTTTCTATTTTTAATAGCCATTTTACAACCACCTTATTATCTATATAAGTATACCATTTTTTCAGTAAATAAAAAAGTGTTATTTCTAACACTCTTATTCACCAAGAATCTCTAATGCTCTCTTCATTCGAACATCATATTTAACAACTTCTAAGCCACCAAATGTACTTAAGAATTCATTCTTTTCCATTCCGTATTGAGTTGCCATTTTATCAGCTTCAGCTTCAACATCTGCATCTGTTACTTCGATTTTTTCTTCATCAGCAACAGCTTCGATTAAATAACGATATTTAACTCTCTTCTCTGCTTCAGCTTCCATTTGTTTATGCATATCTTCTTGAGTTGTTCCTGTAAATTGGAAATATTGTTCTAATGAAATTCCTTGCATCTTTAATTGTTGAGCAAATTGATTCATCATTCTATGAACTTCGTCATCAACTATTTCAGGGTTGATTTCAACTTTCATATTTTTAGAAGCAGCTTCTAATACTTCATCTAAGTATTTATTCTTAACTTCTTCTTCTTTTCTATCTTCAATTGCTTTCTTAACTTCTTTTCTGAAGTCTTCTTCTTTATCAATATTTTCAAATCCTAAATCAGCGTAGAATTCTTTATCTAACTCAGGTAAAACTCTTTCTTTGATTTCACGAACTGTAACATCAAATTTAACTTTTTTACCTTTTAATTCAGGAGTATAGTCTTCTGGGAATTGTAAATCAAGTGTTTTCTTTTCTCCAACCTTCATTCCAACGATTCCTTCTTCAAATCCAGGAATAAATGTATGAGATCCAATTTCAAGTGGATAGTTTTCACCAGTTCCACCATCTAACTCTTTACCATCAACAAAACCTTTAAAATCAATTACAGCTGTATTACCTTCTAATACTTCACCGTCTTCTTTAACAACGATTTCAGCAAATCTAGAAGCTAATCTAGCAATTTCCTCATCGATTTCTTTCTTAGATACTTTTACTTCATCTTTCTTAACACCTAAGTCTTTATACTTACCTAATTTAACTTCTGGTTTAGTAATAATAGTAAAAGTAAATTTAATATGGTCTTTATCGATTTCTTTAATATCCATTTTTGGTTCACAAACAGGAACTAATTTATTCTCTTTTAATACAGCAGTATAAGCTTTTGCTCCTGCAGCATCAACTGCATCTGGATATAAAGATTCAACACCAAATTTTGTCATATAAACATTCTTTGGACATTTACCTTTTCTAAAACCATCAACTCTAATATCTTTTACTTTCTTTTCGAAAGTAGCATCTAATATTTTAGACCATTCGTCTTTTTTAATTTCATATTCTATTTCATGTACATTCTTCATGAGTATTCCTCCTCTTTTTAAACATTAGTATTATACCGAAATTTTCTAAATAATACAACTCATTTTTTCAATTAAAAAATAGCCTTAAGCTATTTCTAATATCTTAACATCATATGAAGAACCATTAGCGTCTACAGATACAACATCTCCAACCTTAGCTCCAATAATAGCAGCACCAATTGGTGATTCATTACTAATCTTATTTTCAAACGGATCAGCTTCTAATGAACCAACGATAGTGTATTCGTCTTCTTCATTATCTTCCACATATAATATTTTAACTTTGCAACCAACATTGATCTTTGATTTATCACTTGCATCAATAATAGTTGCATTCTCTAATTTATATTCTAATTCTTGAATTCTAGCTTCAATTTTAGCTTGTTCATCTCTAGCAGCATCATATTCTGAGTTTTCAGATAAATCACCATGACTTCTAGCTTCTTTTATAGCTTGAACATTTTCAGCTCTTTTATTAACTCTTAAGTCATTTAATTCTTCCTCTAATTCAGCATAACCCTCTGCTGTTAATAGTATTTCTTCTTTTTTTGTCATGTTTCCACATCTCCTTAAAAAATGTCTTCATAAGAATACTACAAATACGTCTTTATGTCAAGAACCTTTAAACGCATCATATCAAAGGGCTGCAAATCCAGTTCACACCTGAATTTAGTAATCATTTGTGGATGTCTTGCAACGTCTATTAAATCACCTTTTTCATCATATATTTCTTCTGGAATTGTAAAAGTAATCGCTTCATAATTAGGACCAAAAAATTCTACTACATCTCCTGGTTTAAAATAGTTTCTTTGTTCTAAAGTAACCATTTTATTCTTTTTATCATAATCTACTACAATACCTAAGAAATCTTTATTACTTACTTCTTCTCTTCCTAAGAAGTATTGTTCATCTTTACCAGGTAATTTATCAAAAAATTGAGCAGTTGAATCTCTATTAGCACATCTATTTAAGATATCTAAAGAATATTTACTATATTGAGGAGTTAATGTCCCATCTTTTACTTTATCCATTAATTTACGATAAGTATTAATAACTGTCGCAATATAATAAACACTACGCATTCTACCTTCACACTTAAATGAATTAACTCCTGCTTCAATCATTCTACCTATATATGAAACAAAATTTAAATCTTTCGGTGTCATACTAAATACTTGATCAGTATTATCAGGTTTAAATACCCATCTACAAATCTGAGCACAACCACCTCTATTAGAATCTCTATTAGTAGCATAATTAGATAAAACACATCTACCACTAAAAGAAGTACACATTGCCCCATGTACAAAACATTCTATTTCTAGACCTGTTTCTTTTTTGATTCTAACTATATCATCTTTACTAGCCTCTCTAGCTAAAACAACCCTCGTAGCACCCAATTCTTTATAAAATTTAGCAGCTTCATAGTTCATTGTACTAGCTTGAGTACTAACATGTAATTCTAGTTTTAAGCCTAATTTTTTCCATAAATCCATTACTACAACATCAGATACTATAATGGCATCTACCCCTATTTCATCCAATGTTTTCATATAATCTTCCAATCCTTCTAAATCTTTATCATGGAAAACTATATTAACCGTTACATAAACTCTTTTACCTAATTTGTGAGCAAATGTAACTGCATCACGAATATCATCAATACTAAAGTTTTTAGCATTCGCTCTTAAACCATAATTCTGACCACCAAAATAAATGGCATCAGCTCCATATAGACAAGCTATTTTAAGTCTTTCCAAGTCTCCAGCAGGTGCTAATAATTCAATTCTTTCCATTATTTCTTCACCTCTTTTAACTTATAGATAGTTTCTTTTTCTAAGAAACCTCTATCTCCCCCATCATACTTACCATTATTTAATACTTCCATAACAGTATTATGATCTAAAAAAGTTGTATTTATATAACCATATTTAACATTATCTAATTCTAATAAATCTAAACCATTAAAAATATTTTCAGAATACATTACAGTTCCGAATTCATTTTCAATTACTCTAAACTTAATCTTTGTTACTAATTCTTCAATAACATTTTTATTCTTTTTAGGAATATTAAATTCTTCTGACCAATTAGTTAATAATAATCTTCTAGAATACATTACTTGATTATAACCAAATACATGAACACAAACTTCACGTTTAGCATTTTTTAATATCTTCTCTATCTCATCTTTTGTAATTTCATTACTTAACATTAAACTATCTACTCTATCTAACCAGAAATTAACTGAATAAGAGTTTGTAGCGAAATGATTTTGGAAGAATATTAATTCTATATCAAGTTTTAATTCTTTAACCACATTAAAAACACCGATATCTTCATATACGATACCTTTGATATTCTTAATATTCTTTAATAATTCCTTTAAATTATCTATATCTTTGCAATCTAAAATTCTATTGATCAATAAATATTTATTTGAAACATCTAACTTTTCTATTTCTTCTAAAGTTAAAGTGTTTTCATAACCAACACAATAACCTTTTAAAGCAAAAAGAAAAGCAGTTACTCCTGCTTTTCTATAATCACTTAAATAAGAAGTATCATCTACATAAATTAGTATCTTATTCTTCATTTTTTCTCTTGCTTACAGATAAGCCGTCTCCAACATCATAAAAATTTGTTTCAAATTCATCATTATTTTTTAAAAAATCAATATAATTTTCTAATTTACCTACTAATTGTTTTAGATTTCTCGAAGCGATATTATCTCTATTTCCAACATGTCCATGGAATTTTAAATTATCCGAAATAATAACACCACCAGGTTTTAAAAAATACTTATATTTTTCAAAGAACTTAGTATATTGTCCTTTAGCAGCATCTATGAATATTAAATCGTAACTTACACCACTTAGATTCATTTCTAAGGCATCTTGACAAACTACAGTAATTCTTTTTTCTAAATCGCACTTTTTAACATTTTTAAGTGCTTCCATATATCTAGTTTCATCACGTTCAATAGTTGTTACTTGAACTTCATCAGAAACACTAGCCATTAAAATAGCAGAATAACCAATAGCAGTACCAATCTCTAAAATATCCTTTATGCCATTATTTCTTATATATTTCATAATGAAAGCAATAGAATCTTTTTCTATAATTGGAACATTATAATCACGGGCATATTCTTCCATTTCCATTATTTTTTCTTTCATCTATACATCACCTTATTTATAAACGTACCATAAACCCTCATTTTTTAATTTAGCAATCGTTTGTTGATGACCGGCATTGTCTTTATTAAAATACGTTTTACCATTTTTATCAGCAACAAAATAGAAATAATCATGTTCTTCTGGCTCAATAGCTGCCTCTAAAGATTTTAATGATGGATTACAAATAGGTCCGACAGGTAATTTGCCAGCCATTTGTGCAGGCCTTGTATTGTAATCATTAACTTGTTCAATTTCCCATTGCCACAAGTCACGATCAGCCATTTCAACTTTAGCTCCATAGTAAGTAGTAACATCACTGCCCAAACTCCAACCATTATTTAAACGATTGTAGAATACTCCAGCAACACCTTTACGATCATCACTATTAGATCCTTCAAGTTCAACAATACTTGCCATTGTAATCATTTCATGAATAGTAAACTCGCTATTATTGATATCATCTTTATATTTATTTAACTCAGCTCCAGTTAAATCTAACATTTTTTCTGTAATATCTTCAATAGTGGCATCTTTTGCAAACTGATATGTATTAGGAGATAAATATCCCTCTAATGCATAATATAATCTATCATTTAATATTTCATCAGTCAAGAACCAATACTTATCTACAAGAACCTGTAAGTATTCAGGATCATTCCACTTATTTAAGATTTCTTCCTCACTAAATCCATAAGCTTCACTTATTTGTTTAGCATATGTTGTTAATCTTTTACCAGGAATAAATCTGATAGATATACTATCATCTAAAACATTTCCACTATCTATTGTTTTTATTATTTCTTGAAAAGACATTCCCTTATTTAATATATAAGTTCCTGCTTTAAAATTAATTCCTTTATGTAACTTTATATAAATATAAGCAGTTCTTTTATCTTTAATAAGTCCTTCAGCATATAATTTATTTACGACACCCTTAGAACTTAAACCTTTATCCACTTCAAAAACAATATCATCATTATTTTTGCTACTAGAAACTGCTTTTAAAGAATTATCATAATATGATTTAGCACCAAAACCACATAAAAGAATTATTACAATTAAACAAAGAAGGCATATTAAAACGCCTTTTTTTGATTTCTTTTTTTCTTTCATAAAAACTAGTTGCTAGCTGCTGCTTCCTCAATTTTTTCTTGTACAGTGGATAAAATATTTTCAATAACTAGCCATTCTTTTTCTGTTTCTATTGGCATTAATTCTGCAGTTTGTCCAGTTGGATCATATATAGAAGCATAAACTTTAGTACTTCCTTCATCATCCAATGTATTATCTGTATAAACTATATAACTCTTTTTAGTTTCATCTGAATCGAATGTAAATAATATTTCACATTCTACTTGTTGTCCTTCATCATTAACAATAGTAAAAACACCTTTTTTTTCTTCCATAATTATTCACCTTTCATCTTTAAGTATGTATCTAGTATTATACTAGCTGCCACACCATCTACTACTTGTTTTCTTTTCTTGCGACTCATATCAGCATCTAGAAGATAATTTGTAGCTTCAACAGTTGATAATCTTTCATCAATCAAATTAACTTCCATTTTATATCTATTTTCTAAAGCCTCTTTAAACTTCAAACTTCTTTCAGCCGCAAAACCTAGTGTATTATTCATATTTTTTGGTAAACCCAGTACTAAATCTGTAATAAAATTTTCTTTAATTATCAAATCTAATTCTTTAAATAACATTTCATAGTCTTCTCCATCCCATCTTAAAACTTTATAAGGAGAAGCTATCAAATTAGATTTATCACTTAAAGCCAAACCTAATGTTTTAGTACCCAAATCAAGACCTAAACATCTCATTTGTTGTTATGTATATAATCTTCTAATAAAATCTTAGCTAAATCTACTCTATCAAATTCTAGTATTTTCCAACGAGAATCCTTATAACCAGAAATATAGCCAGGATCACCACTAATCAAATAACCTACTATTTGATTAATAGGATTATATCCCCTTTCATTCAAAGCATCACATACCTCTTTGATTGTTGATGAAACTTGATTTCTCTTATCCTCGTCAACATCAGACAATCCGGTTTTTCCATCCATATAAAACACCACCCTAAGTACAATATAATTTTACCATTAAATGCCTAAAAATGAAACCATTTTATAAGAAAAAATAAAAAAACGGAACTTATTCCGTTTTATTTACCCTTAGGTTCATACTCAATATTTAAATGTTTATAAGCTTTTTCTGTTGCCATTCTACCTCTAGGAGTTCTCTTTATAAATCCCTCTTGTAACAAGAATGGTTCTACTACATCTTCTATTGTTGTTACTTCTTCCCCAATACTTGTTGATACTGTTGCTGCTCCTACTGGACCACCATTAAACTTCGTAATTAAAGCTTCCAAATATTGAATATCTATTTGATCTAAACCAAAATTATCGACATGTAATCTCTTTAATGAAGACTTTGTTATTTCTTCATCTATCTCTGGTTGTTCAAAAACTAAAGCAAAATCTCGAACTCTTTTAAACAATCTGTTAGCAATTCTTGGCGTTTTTCTACTACGTTTTGCAAGTTCTTTAGCTGCTTTATCAGCTATTGGCATTCCAAGTACCTTACTTGTTCTTTTAACTATTTGAAATAGTTCATCATCAGTATAATAATTAAGCTTTGAAACAATTCCAAAACGGTCTCTAAGTGGTGCCGAAATATCACCTGCTCTAGTAGTAGCTCCTACTAAAGTAAATGGTGGTAAATCGATTTTTAAATTTCTACTAGTACCATCACCATTAGGTATTACAATATCTAAAACAAAGTCTTCCATTGCAGGATACAATATTTCTTCAATATATCTTGGAATACGATGTATTTCATCAATAAATAAAACATCCCCTGGTTCCAATTGTGAAAGTATCGCTGCTAAATCTCCACTTTTTTCAATAGATGGACCCGTAGCAGTTTTTATATTAGTCCCCATTTCATGAGCAATTATATGAGCTAATGTTGTTTTACCTAGTCCAGGAGGACCATATAACAAAACATGATCTAATGCTTCATCACGCATCTTACAAGCTTTAATAAAAACCCTTAAATTCTCTTTTATTTCATCTTGACCAACATATTCATCTAAAGATGTAGGTCTAATACTTTGATCAAAATCTGACATTTCAACCGGATTTCCATCAACAATTCTTGCCATTTTAACCCTCCTTAATTTTACTATATATCTCTTTCCAACTAGTTACTCTTTCTATCTTTTTATATTCTCGATTATATCTTGAATCCATTAAATAAGCTTTTATACCTAAAGCTAATGCTTTCTTAACATTTTTAATATCATCATCAATCATTAAATCTATTTTTTCTTCTTTCATGGCTACAGCTTTATCTTTAGAACCAAATATTATCTTATCATATTTAATTCCCTTATTTTTAAACCATTTTTTTGTATACCATTTAGATCTTAATCCTTTACTTCTTTTAGTAATAAAAATAATTGTATGTCCTTTTTCTTTCAATTTATTGATATATTTTGGAGCATCTTCCATTTCATCTAATTTTAAAACAAAATTACTCTTACGAATATAATTTAAAAAATTATCTACATCAACAACATTCCAAAAAAACATTTCTGTAAAAGAATAAGCATTTTTATCTTGAAATCCTCTTCCTTTTAAATATTTTTTATCATAATTATAAGCTACTTCAATTAAACTATCATTAGTTTTTGAGGTAGTATCATCTACATCAATACCTATTCTCATAAGCTTACCTCATTAATAGTTTTAAAGCATCCTTTACTTGCTGTTCAACACTTAAAGAAGCATCAACTTGTGGTAATATTTTCTTAATATCACCCTTTTTATATCCTAAACTTTCTAAAATTGTACATAATTCATCTAGACCATCATTAGTAAATAAATCATCATTTCTAACTAACTTACCCTTTAAATCCAAGATGATTTGACGTGCTACTTTATCTCCAACTTTAGGAAATTTAGTTAAATATAAAACATTTTCCCTTTCAATTGCATCATAAACAGCATCTACTGGACTAGCTAAAATTGGTAAAGCAAGTCTTGGCCCTACACCTTTAACATTAATTAATCTTAAAAACAAATCTCTTTCTGATTCACTTTTAAAACCATACAAAGAATTTTCTTCTTCTCTAACATGATTATATATAAATACTTTATATTCTTCGCCTTCATGATATGAATAAGGATTAGGAACATATATTAAATAACCAATACCATTATTTTCTAAACTAATAAAATTAGGTCCATAACCATCTATAATTCCTTTTATATAATTAAACATAATAACACATCCTTAAACACACTTATTATATCATACATATGTACTCGCATTAAAGAAAAAGAAATGTCAATCATTTCTTAAGCTTTTCTTCTAAACAAATAACCATCATTACTAAAAGATCCATCTTCATTTATTTTGAATGTTACTTTTTGGTTAGTTGCTACCCCATCTACTTTATCAAAATTAATAATTAAAAAACCATTGATAATTTTATAAGTACCAGAATAGTTTTTGACTTCTCCATTATAATACCTTGTAAAAGCCACTTTATTATCAACATTAATAGACATATAACTATTACTTTCAGGACAAACTTCACTTTTACATTCTGCTAAAGCATATAAACCAAGATTAATATTACTTACTTTAACATCTTCTTTAACTACCTTCTCAAAATTCTCTTCTTCAATAGAAAGCTTTCTAGCAACTGGAATTAAGTTCTTTAAACCATTTACATTAATAATCTCATTATCTTTATAAATATTTTCTATACTTATATAAACAAAATCTCCTGAAGTATATTCAATTAAATGAATACCTCCGAACATATAATCTATATTACATACACCATTATCACAATTAACAATATTACCATCTATCTTTAATTTAGAATCCTTATCTACATTAAAAGTAATATTTTTTATTGTTCCTAAAGCACTTTTTACACCAGAAGCACTTTTGATTTTTATTTTTTTTACCTTAGCTTTTCTTCTGGTAAACAATGTGGTTTTACCAATAAATTCAATTTCCATATCTTCAAAATTAACAGCACCATACCCATAATAATATTCATTTACAAAATCATCTACACTATTATAAATACCACTATTTTGATAATAATCATTATATATCTTTTGTAAAGATAATTTGTTATACATTAAATCAACAATACTATTTAAAGTTTTCTTACTCATATAATTATTTTTTTTAATATCTAAATATGGATATAAACTATCAAAATCATAAGTATTATATGATTCTAATATTTTATTATTTTGTAAGTTATCATAAAATCCATACGAATAAATTACATATGAAAAAAATCCAACTAATAAAACAAAAAAAACAGAGATAATAATAGTAATAGTTAATCTATTTTTACTCATAAATCTACCCACTATTATCATCTCCTAACTATTTTTTTCTACTCAATTTATCTAAATACATTTTTACAAACAACCAAATTGTAAATACTATTCCTAATAATACAAATAAATAAAATAAAAATGATTGTTCTTTTGTTTCTACTCTATTCGAAGCAATTAAAGCAGCACCTAGAATAAAGGCAACATCTAATATACATACAACAATACGATGAACCATTTTTTCTAAGCGGTCAAAATACTTATTAGCTTCCGGTAATGCCATATTAAACTTCAAATTACCATTAGCCGCTTCTTTAAAGAAAATATGAAGATCTCCAGGTATTTTATTTATCTTACCTAAACCTGAAACAGTTTCTGCTATCTCTTTTTTAATATTTTCTTTATTAAACATTTCTTTAACTGTATGACCAGCTAATCTATTCTTGACAACTTGTAATAAACTTATTTCTGGATCTACTACTTCTAATGTACCTTCTAATACTACAATACCTCTAATAAGCATAGTTATATCATGTGGCACAGATAAACCATTATTTACAAATAAATTCATTAAGTCACTAGAAAAATCAGCTATATTAATACTTGCTATATCTTGATTCTTATTTTTATCTAAAATTCTTTCAATATCTTTTCTTAATTTATCATGATTAACTTCTCTTTTTGAATCAACAAGAATTAATAAGTTCTTTTCTAACTCAAACATATCATTATCATTTATATTAACCAAACATCTTTTTAAGATATTTTTATTTTGTGTACTTAAATGACCCATCATTCCAAAATCTAAATAAACAATCTTACCATCCATTATATAGATATTATCTGGATGTGGATCTGCATGAAAGAATCCTACATCTAAAGCTTGATAAATATAATTATCTGCTAACTTAGCAGCTATTTCTTTTAAGTCATAGCCCCTTCTAATTAATTCTTCTTTATTATTAATAGTTACGCCGTCAATATATTCCATAACTAACATTTTTTCACTAGTTAATTCTTTATATACTTTAGGCACTTTCATAAACGCAAAATCTTCATTATATTTTGCAAAATTAACAATATTATCAGCTTCTTGGACAAAATCCATTTCCATAAAAGCTGTATTTAATAATTCATCTAAAATATCCGAAATAGATACAATATTCCCTATAATACTTTCTATTCTAAGAATCTTACAAGCTTTTTTCATAATTCTAATATCTAGAGTCATCTTCTCTTTGATATCTTTTCTTTGTGCTTTAATTACAACATCTTCACCTGTTTTTAAAACAGCTTTATGAACTTGTGCAATTGATGCACTACCTAATGGTCTTGTATCAATTTTCTCAAATATCTCAAATAATCTCTTAGGTGTTTCGCCATCAATTATCTCCAACACTTCAGAGTACTCCATTGGTTTAACATTGCTTCTTAACTTGCCTAGTTCTTCTACGTATTCATCACTTAATAAATCAGGACGGTTTGATAAAATCTGTCCAATTTTAATAAAAGTAGGACCTAAATCTTCGCAAGTTTTTCTTAGCTTTTGAGGTGTCATTCCACTTAAAATACCATTTCTTTTAATGATTGATAAAATTTCAAACAATCTATCTTTACCAGAAACATTATTCATCTTAACACCTCCTATTATCTACTTATTAAGTATAACATATTTACAATTCAAAAAGAAGAAAAGTTCTTACTTTTCCTCTTTTTTACTCTTCTTTTCTCCACTAAGTGCTTTGATAATTTCTTTCTTATCTTCTTCACTTAACTTATCTATATTAGCTAAGATAGAATCCTTATTAACATCATCAACATGAACTACTGTAATTCTATCTTTAATAGCTTCACTAATATTATGCTTTAACTCTTCATTAGCTACAGCACCTTTTTCAAATAATTCTTCACCTTTTTTTAAAAGTTCTTCTTTTAATTCTTTAGCTTTTTCATTAGTTAAAGACATAGCTCCCAAGCCCATATAGAATATCTTTTTTAAATCTTCTTTCATATCGTCACCTCAATAACCATATTATAACATAGAATATTTCATAAAAAAAGATGAACAAAGTTCATCATTTATTTATAACTAATACAACTAACATAGCTACAAAACATAACACTGTTAAAACTGTTATATGAATAGGTATACCTCTAAGTATTCTTTTTTCATAGTTTATTCTACTTTCATTTATTAAAGTCAATTGTCTATTAACACTATCATTAATACTTACACCTAACTTATTAGTTTCTTCTAAGCTTAGAATCATATTATTAATATAATTACCAGGTATTCTTTCACCTAAGTCTTTTAACGCCTCATCTAAACTACGTCCTCTTTCAGTGTCATCAACAACTTTTTTAAATTCTCTAGCTAACTCATTATTAACTACTTCTGAACAAACACTAATAGCATTCTTTATATTACGTCCACTTTCCATACTTAGTAGCAATAAAGGCATATAATCTAAAGCATCACGTTCTAATCTTCTCATACGAAGATACAATCTAAAATCTATAAATAAATAACCACTAATAAAATAAAATAATATAGCTACAATTGGAGAAATAATAAAACCACAACCAAAAACCAATAAGAAAAGAAATAAAAATATTGTAAGAACAATTTTAGATCCTAATAAGATATAAGGATCATAATTAATTCCTAGCATTTTTATTTTAGCTTTTAAAATGTCAATTCGTTTTTTCTCGTAGAATCTACTAGCTATACTATCTTTCATTATTAGTTTCTCCTTACTAAGGCATTAACAAGTGCTACATAAACAAAGTAAATTAATACTTCTATAGCAATTATCGCCCATCCATTAAATGTTCCAAATAAGACCATTTGATATTCTTTATTAGCAATAACTACTACTAAGAATAATATTAAAGGTATAAATACTAAAACATTTCTAAATATTCTATTAACTTTCTTTAAATTATTAATAGAATCTCTTTCTCTTTTTTTATCAACTATTGTCTGCTCAATATTATCAAAAGCATTAGAAACATTTATTCCACTTTTATTAACTAACTTAAGCACATTAGCTAAATAAAGAACATCATTATCTGGAACTCTTTCATATAATCTTTCTAGAGCATCACCTAAACCTAAACCATGATCTAAATCATCTCTTACATGAACAAATTCTTCTTTAATGGCTCCATCACATCTATCTATTACGTCATTAACTGCTTGATAAGCATTTCTACCAGATTTAAAACTATTACTCATTATAATAACTGCTTTAACTATATCTCCAGAAACAAATTTCCTTTTTTTCTTATCATCAATCATAAATAATAAATCAGGGAATAAATAACCAAGTATTAATACAAGTAAGAAAACAAAGAAATTAAAATGCATTCCATGTAATCCTAATTCAAACATATATAAGATAATCATTAATAAAGCAAATACTATTTTTATTGTTAAATAATCAATAGGTCTTTTATAACTTTCTTCTTCACTCTTAATATATTTTCCATACTTTTTAGCAGCGTCTTCCATATAAAGTACATAATTTAAAACATCACTGACACTACTAATTAATTGCCATAATTTCTTTTCTAAATTAAAGTCATTACCTCTAGGTGTAATTGAATAATCTTCTAATCTTTTTGTTTTTAATATTGAAGCTATTAAACGTGCAAAGAAAAACACAAGTAACACAATTATTATTACAATTATAACTTCAAATAATATTTCATAATTACTCATATTTATCTTTCCCTTCTATTTCTTTTTATCAAATTTAAACATTTGGTCTAAATCTTTAATACCTGCTTCTTGAATTTTACTTAATACTTCAGGTACATATTTATGCAAAGTAAATTTTCCTTCTACTTCTCCATTATTTTTAATTCCTTCTAATTTAAAATCAAAAATATCTTTAACAATTATTTCACCATTTTTAACACCAACAACTTCTGAAATATTAGTAATCTTTCTTCTGCCATCTCTCATTCTACTCATGTGAACAACAACATCGATTGCATTATCAATATACTCTCTAATTGCTGTAACTGGTGCAGATGCTGAATCCATTAAAACCATTGTTTCTAATCTTCTTAAAGCATCTTTAGAACTATTAGCATGAAGCGTTGTTAAGGATCCATCCTGACCTGTATTCATTGCTTGAAGTAGATCGAATGCTTCAGCACCTCTAATTTCACCAATGATAATTCTATCAGGTCTCATACGAAGAGAATTTCTAACTAAATCTCTTACTGTAATCTCCCCTACACCTTCATAGTTAGATGCCTTTGTTTCCAAACTAACTACATTCTCTTGTTTTAAATTTAATTCTAAAGCATCTTCAATTGAAATAATTCTTTCATTATTATCAATAAAACCACTTAAAATATTTAATAAAGTAGTTTTACCTGCTCCACTATTACCACTAACAATTATATTTAATTTAGCTTTAACAGCGGCTTCTAAAAATCTAGCCATATATGGTGTTAATGTACCATTACCTACTAAAGTATCCATATCTACCATATTACTTCTAAATTTTCTTATTGTAATAACAGGACTTTTAGATAGTGGTGGTATTATTGCATTTATTCTACTACCATCGCTAAGTCTCGCATCAACCATTGGATTATTTACATCAATTGATTTACCACTTTCATTTAATAACTTTTCTATAGTTCTTACTATATGTTCTTCATTAATGAATGAAACTGAATTATCTCTTTGAATTTTACCATCTAATTCAACAAAGATTTCCTTAGGATTATTAACCATTATTTCACTTATATTCTTATCTTTTAATAATTCAGTTAAAGGTCCATAACCATTTACTTCATTATCTACAAGATTGAATAAATAGTTCTTTTCTTGACTACTTAAGTCATAACCTCTACTAACTTCATTTATTTCATCATTAATAACGTCGCTACTTATACTTTTCTTAAACATTCCTTTATTAGATAAACTTTCAAGTACTTTAACTCTAAACATATCTAATAATTCTTTATCTTTGAATACTTCATAATCATTACTTGGTGTATATTGACTTTTAACATCTAAATTAAATGCTTCAATTAACTTACTCATCTTACTTACCTCCAAGCAAATCTGTAGCAATAACTAAGAAAGTTTGATAATCCTTACTTAAAACACTACTAAATTTATTATCTAAAGAAAGTATAACGCCATCCATAATATACTTTTCCATATCCTTTAAAAATAATTCAACAGATAAAGTATAATCAATATTCGTTTTTAAAATATGTTTTATATCATACAAACTGAAATATGATTTAAATGGATCTCTACTATTATTTAATAATACTTTATAATTAGTCATTTCTAAGTCTTTAAATATAGCTATTAAAGATCTTAAACTCTTTAAATCTAATGGATCATTAGTTGTCATAAATAACACTTCTGATACATTTTCTAAAATAAATAAGTTTATATCATTAAGGGCATGATTAGTATCTATTAAAACTACATCATAGTTTAATTCGGCAATTTTTATAATATCAGGTATTGTTCTAACATCTATCTTACCAGCATCTCTAGGATCTTTTGGTGCAGCTAAAATATCTATGTACTTATCAAATTCAACTACATAGTCACTGATTCCCGTAAATCTGTTATTTAATATATCTTCAGACATATCATAAACAGATTTTTTAAATTTTTTATTAACATAAGTTGCAATAGATCCACTATATAAATCAAAATCTATTACTAAAACCTTCTTTTCTAGATGTTCTAAAACACCTGCTAAATTAAGTATATTTACACTCTTACCTACGCCACCCTTAGCGGAGAACATACATAAGCTTTTACCTTTTTTCATTGCCATACCATCACATCCAAATACTTTTCTATTCTCTATTCATTATAACATTTTCTTTTATTAAAAAAAAGGATAACTTAAGTTATCCTTTAATTCTTTTTAAGATATCTCTAGCAGCAATTAAACCAGTCGCCGCAGCTGTAACAATATTACCTGCTTTACCTGCGCCATCACCTACAAAATAGATATTATCTTCTTTCAATCTAAAATTATTATCTGTTTCAATTTCATTACTGAAGAATTTAATTTCAGGTCCATATAATAAAGTATCGTCATTTGCAACACCAGGAATTATCTTATTTAAAGTATCTAAACCTTCTAAAATATTTGTAATAATTCTATGTGGCATTACTAGCGCTAAGTCTCCTGCCACACAATCTTTAAGTGTTGGTTCAATAAATCCTTTATTAATACGATGCCATTCACTTCTTCTACCTTGTTTTAAATCTTTTAAGCTTTGAATAATTGGTTTTCCATCTCCTAATACATTGGCTATTCTTGCAATTGATTCACCATACAATCTCGTATTAGTTACTGGTTGTGTTAAATTTACTTTTGCAATAAATGCAAAGTTTGTATTATTACTCTTAATATCTTTTAAAGCATGACCATTAACACAAATAAAACCATAATAATTTTCTTTCGCAACAAATCCTCCAGGATTTGTACAGAATGTTCTAATTTCATCACCATAAGTTTCAGTCTTAATAAAGATAGTTGGATCATAAATAACATTAGTTAATTGTTCCATAATTTCTTTTCTTACTTCTACTCTAACACCTATTTCAATACTTTGAGATAGATAAGGTATTTCATATTTATCAGCTAATTCTTGGATCCATTTAGCTCCTGTTCTACCAGGTGCTACAACAACATAACTAGTCTTTAAAGTAACACTTTCTTTACCCTTTTTATATGTTACTTCATGATCAGTTTCTTTATTTGTTTTAATATCAGTTACATCAGCTCTATCAATTAAAGTAACACCCTTTTTAGTTAAATAATCACAGATCCCTTGAATATATTCAGGTAAATGATCACTTCCTAAATGTTTTTGTTTAATAATTAATAAACGTGCTCCTGCAATAGCAACTTGTCTTTTAATTTCATTCGCTTCATCCATATTAGAAGGATATACTTCTGCATCCATATTAAACTTATTAAATATTTCTTCAGTTTCATCAATCAATTTATTAGCTTCGCTTTCAAGCATATATTTAGTTAAGTCACTTTTACCTAATTTAGGAATAAAATTTAATTTACCATCAGAAAAAGTTCCTGCTCCACCATATCCAGATAATACTGCACAAGGATTACAGTTTTGGCAAGGAATACCTTTTTTATTCATTGGACAAACTCTATTTTCAACACAAGATCCTTTATCTAATAAAGCAACCTTTAGCTTTTTATTCTTTGTAATTAATTCATAAGCAGCGAAAAGACCAGCAGGTCCTGCCCCTACTATAACAACGTCATATTGCATAAACATCTCTACCTTCCACATATAAAATTTTATCACAAATGAGAACAATATAAAATATTATTTACTCTTTTTCTTCTTTCAATATATCTTTTAGAATAAGGCCAAATTAACATTAATAAGAAACTTAAACCATATATTATTCTTTCTTCGTTATCTACAGTTATTTCAACTTTTTCATTAGTTGCATAGAATTCATCAATTAATACTTGGGCATTTATTACCTTTTCATCAAGTTCATTATAGTTTCTAAAATATCTATAAACTTTATTTAACCATTCTTGTTTTTCTGTATTTTCATAATTATCTAAATATAACTTGACTAACATTTTAACTGTATCATCTACTTCATATAAACTTTCTGCAGCAGTATCATGACTATTAATTAAATTATTATGATTTTCTATTAATTTAGCAATTATGTATAAATTGTTTTCTTCGTTAGCTCTACCCATTAATTCTAATCCATAAGGCATATTATCATAATAACCTAAAGGAACTACAATACTAGGAAAACCTATAGTAGAAGAAACTGTTCTACTATTATTTAATAATTTATCTTTTTCTTTTCTTTGATATATTTCATTTTTAGTAACTGGATACATTATATAATCCAAATTATATTCATCATAAATATTAGCTACATATTTTCTTAATTTATCTTTATTTTCATTAACTCTTTTAATATCTTTTTCACTATAATTACAAGATTTATAATAACCACCCAAATTAGTTTTTTTATCTTTACTTTTAGTTAGTTCTTTAAAACTCTTTATATTTCCACTTGTATTAACTATATATTCGTTAAATGCTCTACACATCGTAAAACCAGCAACTGAATTAGTATTATAACTCGCTTCTTTATTACCATAATAATTATCTAAATAAACGATCTCTACACCATCCTGCTCTAATCTATTTATTTCTTCTTCAAACATTTCATTTATTGGTAAAAAAGAATTCATATAAAAACTTTTTGGTACACCTATTCTAATCTTTTTATCCATATCTAAGTTGTAATCTTCATCAGTTAATACTTCCATAATTAAAGCATTATCTTCGACACTTTTACTTAAAATACCTGCTGTATCACGATATACATCATAAGCAATAATACCCTTATTACTTAACTTACCATATGTTGGTCTTATACCTACTAATCCCGATGCAGCAGCAGGAAGTCTAACAGAAGAATTAGTATCTGTTCCAATCGCTATACTACCAAAATTTAAAGCTACAGCTACAGCACTACCTCCACTACTTCCATAAGAGGTATAACCAACTTTAAAAGCATTACTTACATATCCATAAGAACTATTACTATCACGAGCAGAAAAAGCAAATTCACTCATATTAGCTTTGCCTATAATAATAGCACCTTCATCTTTTAATTTTTTTATTATTGGTGCATCCTCTAGTGGATAATTATCACTTAATGCTTTGGTACCAGCCGTCGTAGGCATTCCTTTAACATCTATATTATCCTTAACAATAATGAAAATACCATGTAATCGGCCCTTTTTAAGACCTTTAGAGCGTAATTCATCCATTTCCTTAGCTTCTTCTAAAACATTAGGATTTACCGTAATAATAGCATTAAAAGTACTATTATAAGCTTCTATTCTATCCAAATATAAATTAGCTAATTCATAAGAAGTAATAACACCTTTATCTAAATACTCAAGTTCATCAGTCATCGTCATTTGTGTTACATCAATAACACTACTATTCAAACACCTAACAGGTGACATCATAAAAAATATAATTAAAAAATATAAAATATATCTTTTCATCAACCATCACCCATTTTTTATTATAACAAAAAAAGAATGGATTTTAACCATTCTTTAAAGTAAATTTCAAATTATCCATTTCTTCTTTAACAACAGAATCAAGTCCGTTATCATATAAATCTAAAATATATAACATATCTAAAGTAGATAATTCTTGTTTTAAAACTTTACTTACTAATCTTAATACTTGTCTAGGATTCTCTTTATACAACCTAAATAAAGCTAGTGAATAATAAAAACTATTATAATATTTTAATCCTTTATCTAACTTAGATAAATATTTAGAAGGATTTTCTTTTATCATCTGTAAGTCATATTGTAAAAGAGCAAATCTTCTATTTATTATCTCTCTCTTTAAAATTTCTACATCTGTATTATCTGCTCTAACTAATTCATAAAAAAGAGTAATTACTTCTGGAAAACGAAATTTAATTCTACTCTCTTCAGGATTAGTATCTTTTAAAACGTGATGAAATTCATGTCCTAAATAAACATCACTTAAACCATCTACAATTTTAGGAATAGTGATTTTTGGCTTTAAATCTTGATCTTTTAAAAAGTTAACCAAAAAAACATATGGATGATTTATATTTGCTTGAAAATATTCAGCATGATTTCTTTCATAGATCATTCTTTGTTTAAGACTTTCATCTTCATACATATCAAATGAATCAGTTGCTTTGCTAAATACTTTTCTAAAATTTTTACCAGGATTAATTATATTTATTTCATTAATACCTGGAGGTAATAAACTAATTACATAACTAGCTATTTCCATATCATTATCTGTCATTGGTTCAAAACCAGCTTTTAATAGTTCAATAAATCTACGATTGTCAGCCATTTATCTCACCCCCCAAAAAAACAATAAGAATTATACCACTTAAGTATTTTTTTGTAAAAAATAAGAACTAAATTCAAGTTCTTATTCTTTAAAAGTAAATATATAATCTAATATTTGAACATCATCACCAGGTTTAGCACCTAATGCTTCAAGCTCATCATCTATTCCCATTGCTTTTAATCTTCTGGCGAATCTTGCTACACCTTCATCCTCTTGGAACTTCGTCATAACAAGTAATTTCTCAATTTCATCGCCTTTAATAATCCATACACCTTCATTATCTCTTGTAATTGTATATGGTTTTTCATTTTTAAATTTATAAATTACATGACTTTCAAAACTAGTATCTTCATATATTGGCTCTAAAACTGCATCTTCTAACATATCTGCTAGTTTTTTAACTAATTCTGAAACACCATCATCATTTAATGCACTGATTGTAACAATTTCTTTATCAGGATATTTCTTTTTAAATTCCTCTAAATTTTTCTTAGCATCAGGTAAATCCATTTTATTAGCTACAATAAGTTCTGGCTTTCTAGCTAGCTTTTCATCATAAGCTTCTAATTCTTTTCTTATTATTTCATAATCTTCAATTGGATTTCTTCCTTCAAAAGCACCCATATCAATTACGTGAGCAATTACTTTTGTTCTCATTGCATGTTTTAAGAATCTTTCACCTAAACCTGCACCTTCTGATGCTCCTTCAATTAAACCAGGTAAATCTGCCATGACAAAAGATCTTTGATCTTTTAATTTAACAACGCCTAAATTAGGATTTAATGTCGTAAAATGGTAAGCTGCTATTTTTGGACTCGCATTACTAATCATTGAAAGTAATGTACTCTTACCTACTGAAGGCATTCCAACTAAACCAACATCAGCTAAAACTTTTAATTCACATTTAATTAATCTTTCTTCACCAGGTTCACCATATTCACTCATTTTAGGAGCAGGATTTTCTTGTGTCGCAAATGCTACATTACCTCTACCACCACGACCACCATGGCAAATAACAAATTCTTGACCATCTTCTACTAAATCACATAATACTAATCCCGTATCTTTATCAAAGACAGTAGTTCCTTCAGGTACTTTAATAATTACATCTTTGGCATCAGCTCCATGTTTGTTAGAACCTTTTCCATTAGTACCTTTTTCACCTTTAATTTGTTTAGCATATTTTAAATCAACTAAAGTTTTCAAACCTTTATCTACTTTAAAAATTATATCTGCACCTTTTCCACCAGAACCACCATTTGGTCCACCAAAAGGTATAAACTTTTCCCTTCTAAATGAAGTACATCCATCTCCGCCTTTACCAGCAATAATTTTTACTACAACTTCATCTACATACATGATATCCCACCTGCCTCATCTTTTCTATTTCTTCTCTTAATAAGTATACCATAAATAAAAGACCTATTTAAGGTCTTTTAATTAAGCTTCGTAAACACTTACTTTTTTCTTATCTCTGCCTAATCTTTCGAATTTAACAGTACCAGAGATTTTAGCGAATAAAGTATGATCTTTACCCATTCCAACGTTTTCACCTGGATAAATCTTTGTTCCTCTTTGACGGTATAAAATGCTACCTGCAGAAACGATTTGTCC
>JAEEGL012022145.1_pt1 | contig 26810 bp, 22 predicted proteins | sample 9134231 | NCBI WGS metagenome assembly JAEEGL01 (sample SAMN16246548, study PRJNA631951) | gut metagenome | biome: gut microbiome; feature: rumen; material: fiber-attached | host: Bos | place: Iran: Karaj | collected 2018-10 | reverse complement strand
GATCATAATCGGGTTGCCGTTCTTGTCGTTCACCTTGATGGGGGCCACATCCATGTTGCGTGCCCTCAGCGACAGTTTACGGGTGCTATAGAATGGGTTCACCCAGAAGAAACCGTTGTCCGTCACCGTGCCGCGGTACTTTCCGAAGAATATCAGCACACGGGCAATGTTCGGCTGGATAATCATGAACCCGATAAGATGCAGCACCCACAGTATGCTGCCCACACTGCAAGCGGTTGCACCAAGTCCGTCGTGTCTATTTCCCACAAGCAACACAGTACTGAGAATGGTTGCCGCGAGCAAGGCAAAGTTAATAAATAAGTGCAGAAAACCATTGTTCCAGGCTTTCATCGGTCGATTAAATTCTTTTGTTTCCATAATATCTAATTGTTTATTGTTTAACTTTATGTGCTTTTGTGATGTGATATTATTTTGATATCACTTTGCAAAAGTACAAACATTTTTTCATTCACACAAAATATTTTTTTCGTATCTTTGCATTTTGAGCATGGCTCAGTCCATGTTAGCTATTGACATTTAATATCATACTCTTATGAAAAAAAAATCGTTCGTGCTGTTTCTCGCGCTCTTGGCAACCGCCTCAAACTGGGCTTTTGCGCAGCTGCCTTCGGCCGATTCCATTGATGTTTTGCACTACAATCTTACTATTGACCTTGGTGCCACTGTCCAAAAACAAATGCGTGGTGTAGCTGACATTCAGTTTGTGCTTACCAAACCATGCAATGCCGTTTCGTTCGACCTTATCTGCGACACCGTCCGTCCCGTCTCCCTCGACGGCACCGTCACCCGTGGTTTCAGCTACGACCCCGACGAGCGCTTGCTCCGAGTCTACGTTTCCGGAGGTCAGCCCGGCGACACCCATACGCTCTCCGTGCCCTATGTCAGCAACGGCTATGTAGAGCATTACGGATGGGGAGGCCTGCACATGGACAACAATATCTATTACAATCTCGGTGTGGCTTTCCGCGAATATCCCCATGCCTTCGGCCGCGCCTGGTTCCCCTGTCGCGACAACATGTACGACAAGGCCAGCTATACCATCACCGTCACCTCCCAACCGGGCTGGCGCGCCATCTGTAGCGGTATCCGCCAGAGCGAGACCACAGCCCCCGACGGCACAAACTCCAGCACTTGGACCATCAACCAGCCCACGCCCACCTACCTCGTCTCCATCTCTTCAGCTCCTTGGCAGGTGATTGAACGCGAGTATCAAGGTGAGTACGGCACCTATCCTGCCATCATCGGCTCCATTGTCGTACACGACAGTACAACCGTCCGGCATGCATTCGACATCCTCGACGATGTTGTTCCCGCCTACGAGCGCGCCTTTGGTCCCTACCGTTGGGAACGTATTGGTTACATCACCACCCCGATGGGCTCTATGGAGCATGTCTCAAATATAGGTCTCGTGGCCGAGTGCGCCGCCAGCACCGACTCTCCCTGCCAGATGACCATGTGTCACGAACTCGGTCATGCCTGGTTTGGCAACCTCGTCACCTGCACCACCGTCGGCGACATGTGGATTAACGAGGGCGGTGCCTCTTTCTGCGAGGAGGTGGCCGCTGCCGCTGCCTACGGCAAGGCCTGGGCCGACGACTACTATCAGAAAAACCTCGTTAATGTCTTGCTCAATGCCCATCTCTCCGACGATGGCTACCGTGCCCTCTCCGGCATGCCCGAACGCATTACCTATGGCACCACCACCTACAAAAAGGGCGCTCTCGTATGGCATTCCCTCCGCGGCTTGATGGGCGACAGCCTTTTCACCGCCTCCATGCACCGCCTCTTCTCTTCTTGCGCCTTCGGCAATATCGATGCCGCCGGCCTCCGCGACAGCCTCAGTCTCTACAGCGGCCTCGACCTCACCGACTTCTTCGACTTCCATGTCTTCTCCCCCGGCTTTGTCGACTTCTCTCTCGATCTCGGTGTTAATGGCAACGACCATCACGTCACCCTTCGCCAGCACCTCAAGGGCACCGACAGCTATCCTCGCACCTCCCGCGTGCCTGTCACCTTCTTTTCCGCCGACCGCTCCATGCGCCACAAAGAGTGGCTCACCGTCACCGGTCCCCTTAGCGAGCTTACCCTTTCACTTCCTTTCCAGGCATCATTTGCCATTGTCGATTTCGACCACGACCTTTCCGATGCCTGCTCCGACGACACCGCACTCCTTGTTCGCAAAGGCGTTGTCGACATGCCCCACGCCTTCTGCAAGGTGAACGTGCCCGAACCCCCCTCCACACCCTCATGGATACATGTGGGACTCCATTTCGCACACCCCGACGGCGATACCGTCCCCGGCATTGTCCGCATGGCCGACCGCTACTGGCAGGTGACCGGCAGCGTGCACTGCTCTGCCACCGGACGCTTCCTCTACAACATGGGCAGCAACGGCAGCAGCGGAGCCTCCAACATCGACATGGGGTTCTTCGACCGTCCCTACACGCTCGATTCTATCTGGCTCCTCTACCGTCCCGACAGCCATAGCCCATGGCAGCGCGCCTCAAACAGCCGCACCTCCAGCAGCTCCATCACCACCGGCTATTTCACCTACCGTCTGCTTCCCGGACAATACACCCTCGCCGTCTGCGACACCAACATCATCCCCCTCATGCACATCGACACACCCTCCGACGCTCCCTCTTTCGGCATCTACCCCAACCCCTCTGCTGCCTCGTTCCGCATCGACTTGGGCGGGTATGACAAAAAAATCGATGTCCAGATTTACGACACTATGGGGAGAAAGGTATTGGAGATGTGCGACTTAAACGATGGCGACACCATCCGCCACAACCTACCCGCCGGAACATATATCGTGTTAATCAAAAATAATTTCTTATCTTTGCAGTCGCAAATTATAGTACAATGAAAAACAATAAATCTCTTTTGCTGATAGTTATGCTCCTGACCGCAGGCGTAGCCTCGGCTCAGTATGCTCAGGAAAAACCCAATGTCGAATTCATGTTCAAGGTGGAGGCTGGCTATCTCCACAACGTAGGCAACTACGGCAAACCCACCACCGAAGCCACCGGCCCCGACATCAAGGGCACCGGCTACAACCTCAATGCCTGGGAAGAAGGTGCAGGCCTCAACCTTATGGCCGGCGTCAATATCAGCCAGGACTTCTTCCTCGGCGGCGGTGTCGGTTATAGTATGTGTGCACCCATGCGCCCTGCACGCTTCGACAAGAGCAGCAACCTCGCCGCACTGTTTATCGACATGGACTTCCGTCCCGTTGGCGACATCTGGGCTCCCATGGTTGGTGCCCGCGTGGGTGGCAGTTTCCTCATGAACCCCAACAACTACGGCAATACCATCAGCCCCTATCTCGAAGTCTATGCCGGCCTCAACTGGTTCTACGACCACGCCCTCATGCAGATGGAGCGCAACTACCACAGCCTCTTTGTCGAAACAGGCATCACCCTTGTCCAGGGCACTGTCTTTATCCCCATCCGTGTAGGCTGGCGCTGGTAATAGTTGATAATTCTAAATTGAAAATTGAAAATTGGCAAGACGCAGCAGCGCATTCCCATTTTTCAATTTTCAATTCTCAATTTAATAGTCATGCAGTCTACCCGACAGAATAAAATCTCCCGCCTCATACAGCAGGATCTCGGCGACATCTTCCTCCGCGAGATGAAGCCTGTCCTCGGCAACTCGCTCATCACCGTCACCGGCGTCCGCATCACCCCCGACCTCTCCATCGCCCGTGTCTATATCAGCATTATGCCCATAGGCACCATACCCGCCTATCGCGACCGTCAAGAGGAACCCGCCACCAAGCAAGGCATCATCGATGCCATCCTCACCCACAGCGCCGACATCCGCCGCCGTCTGGGACTGCGCGAGGGCAAGCAGTTGCGCATTATTCCGCAACTCGACTATTTCCTCGACGACTCCCTCGACATGGCCGAACGCATCGACAACCTCCTGAAACAGTAAGCACCACGACCCAAGAGGCAGGAGGTATGTCCAACCAAAGCTCGAAGCTCTTTTCTCTCAGCTCGCTCATCGCCCGCCGCTACTTTTTCTCACGCAAGCAGCGGACGGTCATCAACATTATCTCCTGGATTTCCCTTATCGGCATCGCTGTCAGCACCGCTGCCCTCATCATCGTGCTCAGCGTCTACAACGGCATCGGCAAGGTGACGCAGACCCTCTTCAACTCCTTCGACCCCGAACTGGTGGTGCAGCCCGCCCAGGGCAAGACACTCCATCTGCACGACATCGACTACGATGCCCTCTGCCGCATCAACGGTGTGGCCACTGTGTCGCAGATTGCGGAGGAAAACGCCTGGATGACCTATCGTCATAACGAGGCCATCGTCTCCCTGCGCGGGGTGGACGGCAACTACCACCTCGTCACCGGCCTCGACACCCTCCTGTACGAAGGCATCTACCGCTTCACCGACACCGTCGCCGCCCCCGACGACGAGGGCGATACCATGCTCACCACGGTGCATTACCTCCTCATGGGTGCGGAGGTCTACTACAACCTTGGCGTTCGCGACGTGTCCAACATCCCCGTCGCCATCCATATCCCCAAACGTGGCGTGGCTCTCGGCCTCACTATGGACGAGGCCTTCAACACCGGCTACGCCCTGCCCGGCGGCAACTTCTACATCCAGCAGGACATCGACAACCGCTACGTGGTCACCGACATCGACTTTGTCCGTCAGCTGATGGACTATGCCGACGACGAATGCACCACGCTGGCCATCGCCTTGCAACCCGGTGCAAGGGTCTCCAAAGTCAAAACCGCCGTTGCCGCGCTGCTGGGCGACGGCTACCGTGTGCTGGACCGTTTCGAGCAGCAGCCCATCTACTACAAGGTCTTCCGCAGCGAGCGGCTGGGCATCTACCTCATCCTTGCCCTCATCGTCCTCATCTCCACCCTCAACCTCGTGGCCTCCCTCTCCCTCCTCATGATGGACAAGCGGCACGACATCGCCACCCTCCGCAGCATGGGCATGCCCGCGCGGCAGGTGCGCCGCATCTTCCGTATCGAGGGGGTGCTTATAGCCGCCATGGGTGTGGCGGCGGGACTGCTGCTAGGATTCGTCGTCTGTTTTGTGCAGCAGCAATGGGGTGTCGTCAAGATGGGCAGTAACTTCGTTGTCAATGCCTTTCCCGTTGCCATGCGCGGCATCGACTTCCTCCTCACCACGGCCATGGTCATGGCCCTCAGCACCCTTGCCGTCCTCTTTGCTGTCCGCAAAAACAAAGTCTAGCCTCACAGTCCTCCCGGACGTAGTAAGTTCGTTCAATCTAGCATCGTTATCCGCTCGATACAGCATCGTTATCCTATACTATGTCGGGTAACGAGCCTGTTACGATAAGGTAAGAATCGGATATTGAAGGGCGCAAGTGGGTCTTATGGAAATGGTCAAGAGACCGGAAGGGATGTAAAGGACTCCTTTCGATTATTTGTATTTCACACTTGGGTTGAATCTGTGTTGGTTTTAGGCCGGTGAGACGAAGGTGACGGCGTGGTGGAGGTTCTCCACGCGGTAGCGGTTGCTGTGGAGCATCTCGCCGTCGATGACCAGCCAGAAGGGGTCGGGGCTTGCCATCTCGACGGTGGTTGCCTGGCGGTAGAGCATAAGGCGTTTGACGTCGGGGCGGTTGATATGGGTGCCGCGGCTGTAGTCGTCGATGAGGGAGGCAAATTTGATGAGCGACATGCGTTTGAAGAGGTTGACTTCGAGCAGGCCGTCGTCATTCTTGGAGAGGGGCGCACACATGTATTTGCCGCCGTTGTAGCGGCCGTTGCCAAGGGTACAGAGGAGCATGTGGCCGTCGAAGAAGGGCTGGCCGTCGACAGTCATGCGGACATAGTTGCTGCGCGAGGTGAAGATGCTGCGGATGATGCCGGTGGTGTAGGAGTGCTTGCCGCCGATGATGGGTTTGCGACGCACGTCGTTGCCAACCTTGCACACCATGGCATCGAATCCGAAGTTGCAGATGTTGATGCTGTAACGGTTGTTCACTTTCATTACGTCCACCGGATGGGGAGTGCCGTTCACGAGGCGTTCCAGGTCGTTGAAGTCTTCCAGCGTGCCGTAGTATTTGATGTAGTCGTTGCCACTGCCCGAGGCGTAGCAACTGACTTGGATGGAGGTGTGGCCGATGGCGCCACTGACCACTTCGTTCAGCGTGCCGTCGCCGCCGCAGGCGTAGAAACGCGCTTCTTGGGCGGGGCGTTCGTTGCACCACTGGCTTACCCAACGGGTGGCATCGCCCTGGCTTTGGGTAACATATATCTGGTAGTCGAAATCGGGGTGCGAAGAGGCGTAGGCCTCCACTCTTTGGGTGATGGCAGATGTGGAGTCCTCTTTGCCGGCGTAGGGGTTTATGATAAATAGATGTTTCATTTCGGGTTGCAAATTTACTAATTTTTTTCGTTATAGCGTTTTTTTTATCGGTGATTGAAAAAAAACAAGTAATTTTGCATCCGATTTATCCTAAAAACGGAACATTATGTATAAAATCCAATCACATCCTATTCTTGACATCCCGCAGTGCGAGACGGTTGAATTCCTTTATAACGGCACCGCTGTGAAGGCGCCGAAAGGCTATACGATAGCAGCAGCCCTCCATCAGGCGGGCTATCCTGTACACAGTCACAGTATCGACGGGCGCAACCGCAGCCTGAATTGCGGCATCGGTAAGTGCGGCGCCTGCGAGATGCTTGTCGACGGACAGGTGCGCCGCATCTGCATCACCCCTGTGGACGGTGTGAAAGAGGTACGCTCGGTGACTGCACACGAGGACGAGTGGCCCGAAATGCGCGACCATCAACCCCGCGAGGTGAAGATATATAAGACACAGGTGGCCATCATCGGTGCCGGTCCTGCAGGTCTGGCCTGCCGCGAGCAGTTGAATGCTTTCGGCATCAGCAATCTGGTGATTGACAACAATAGCCGTATCGGTGGCCAGTTCAATATGCAGACCCACCAGTTCTTCTTCTTCGAGAAGGAGAAGAAATTCGGCGGCATGCGCGGTTTCGATATTGCCAAGACCCTTGCAGGCGACAGCCAAGAGGGTATCCTGCTCAACAATACTGTGTGGGATTTGCTTGAAGGCGGCCGTGTGGCTATCAAGAATATTGTCACGGGCGAGGTGTCGTATGTCGACGCCGAACATCTGGTCGTGGCTACAGGTGCCGTGCCTTTTATGCCCACGTTCGAGAATGACGACGTGCCGGGTGTCTACACCGCCGCCGTCTTCCAGAAGATGATGAATCAGGAGCACACCCTGCTGGGCAAGCGTGTCCTCACCGTGGGAGCCGGTAATATCGGCTACCTCACCTCCTACCAGGGCATGCAGGCGGGTGCCACCATCAAGGCCATTATCGAGGCGATGCCCCGTGAGGGCGGTTTCCCCGTGCAGGCCAACCGTGTGCGCCGGCTGGGTATCCCCATCATGACGGGTTACACCCTGGTGCGTGCCATCCCCAACGCCGACTATACCGGCATCACCGGAGCCGTTATCGCCAAGTGCGAGAACTTCAAGGCCATCCCCGGCACGGAACAGATTATCGACGACATCGACATCATCAATATCTGCACAGGACTTATCCCCGACAACCAGTTGCTGGTGAAAGGCCGCGAGGTATTCGGTTTCAACACCTATGGGGCAGGCGATGCCATCCGCATCGGCGAAGGTACCAGTGCGGTGCTCCGTGGCCGTCAGGTGGCCTACGAGGTGGCTCAGGCTATCGGCATCCGCTTCAACTACGACGAGTATCTGGACATCTCGCGCCAGTATATCGATTCGCAGCAGCATCCTGTCCGCATACTGGAGAAACCGGCACTGCCCACGCCAGAACGTATGGCCGTGAAGCCTTTTGTGCAGCTGGACTGCCTCTATGGCTTTGCCTGCAACCCCTGCAGCTTCTCCTGCCCGCAAGGAGCCATCACCAAACCCACCACAAGTAGCACTCCATCGGTGGACTACGACAAGTGCATTGGCTGTATGCAGTGCGTCACCTCGTGTCCCGGTCTGGCCATCTTTGGCTACGACCAGCAGAAGAACATCTGCTTCCTGCCTATCGAATACGAGGTGAAGGAAGGCGCCGAGGTGTTCTTGGTGGACAACAACGGACAGAAGGTTGGCGAGGGTGTGATTGAGAAGATAGTGAAGAAACCTAACAAGACCAATCTGGCACGTGTGAAGGTGGTGCAGAACTCGGGTGCAATTACCGACGTCAAAGGTTTTATCGTCAAGGAGAATTATCCCGAGCCACTGGCATTGAAACCCCTCCGTCCCGTTGAAAGCGAGACCTACGTGTGCCATTGCGAGGACATCAAACTCGACCGCGTGTTGCGTGTGATTGGCAACCGCAAGACCATCTCGGTCGACGAGTTGAAACATATCACTCGTCTCGGCATGGGTCCCTGCCGTGGCAAACGCTGTATCCCCCGTGCCCGCCAGATACTCCGCTCCTATGGCATAGAGTTGGTGGGTGACGCCACGCCCCGTGCGCCCCTGTCGAACCAGGTGACCCTCTCCGACCTCTACACCCCCGGCACCACCGAGGCCTTTGTATATCCCCAGTCCAACGGAGTGAAGAAGGAACAGGTGGAGGTGCTGATAGCCGGTGGCGGCATTGCAGGCAGCGCCCTGTTCCGCTACTTCGCCGAGGCAGGCAAGAAGCCGGTGATGATCAACTACAGCCGCGGAGCCTCTTGGCGTTGCATCGGCGGCGGACGTCCGGCGTTCTCCAATCCCGACATTGCCGACATTGCCGTCCACAACCATGAAATCTTCAAGAAGATGCAGGCGGAGCATAACATCAACTACCGCACTACGCATTATGTCAATCTGGTTCACGACGACGCCACATACCGCTCGCTGGATGCCTCCCGCGCTTGGAGCGATGCCTACATGGTGGAGCGCAAAGACTTCAAGAAAGAGATTTCGCCCCTGTGGGACGACAGCCGCGACACCTACAGCCACGCCCTCATCACCCGCGACTGCTGGCAGGCAACACCGGGTAGAGTGATTGACTACATCCGCTGGATAGGTGTGCAGCAAGGTGGCACCTACTACGAGGACTGCGAGTTGCTGCATGTGCAGCGCGTAGGAGGTCACTATGTCGCATTGGTGCGCAACCACGAGGGACGGTATATTGAGTATACTTGCGACCATTTTGTCAATGCCATGGGATGGGGTGCCGAGAAATTCATCGACCAGCTCGACCTCGACACCGGTCTCTATCCCGTCAAGCACCAGGCTTTCATCACCCGCCGTCTGCCCATGATGGGACCCAACGGTGGCCCGCTAGACATGGTTATCGACCGTCGCCACTACAAAGGCTTCAGTGCCGTCTATGGACAGCAGTGGGGACATACTGGCCAGATTATCGGCTGCGCCAGCCCCGACACCGATGCCTACGAAGCTCGTCAGAACATCAAGTACAACAGCAAGGAGTTCCTTGAGATAGTCTCCGAAGTCTTTGCCGAATGGATACCCAACCTTCGTGAAGTCGGATTCCTTGCCGTCTGGGCAGGACGCTACACCGAGCCGCGCTACATCATCGACCCCGAAGTGGGCCTCTGCACGGGTCTCCGTGGCCACGGCTTCATGCTTGGACAGTATCTTGCCAAACTGTATGTCGACAAGTATCTGGGTCGCGAAGTGCCCTCCTATATGGAGGATTTGAAGATCGGCGGAAAAGGCCTTTCCGAGAACGCCTTCAAGTAACAGGCCGCATATCACAAAAAACAGATGCCGGACACGCTTGTGCCCGGCATCCTTTTTTGCTCCTGTGTCCGCCAGCCTTGTCGCCAGTGGCGGGTTCACTGCGTTATGGGATATTCAGAAACTTGTGCGTCTGGAGCGACAGTCTCCATTCGGGGTGAGCCTTGATATACTCCACGGTCTGTTGCACGATGGACTTGTTGCGGTCGGCATTCCCTGTGTCGCAGGGCTGAAGGAAGCGGTGACGGACCTCAATGTTGCTGTATGTGTCGGGTTCATGCTCTCCGTCATACACCACTTTTATCTCGTCTGCACGACGGAGCACCACTTTGGCTTGTGGGCCAAGGAAGAGGTCTTTGGGCGAGAGGGTGACCCAGTCCACATTGTCCGGCAGCTGGCGGGTGCCATTGGTCTCCACGGCCACCTTCTTCCCAATGCGGTGCAGTGACTCCACCAACGAAGCCGTAAGTTGCAGCGACGGCTCGCCTCCGGTTACCACCACCCACGTCGACGGCCAGGCAGCCACTTGCTCTACAATCTGCTCCTCGCTCATCTCTGTGCCGCTCTCGTGGAGGGTGTCGCAGAAAGGGCAGTGGAGATTGCATCCCGAAAGACGGATGAAGATGGCGGCAGTCCCCGTGTGGTAGCCTTCGCCCTGAAGCGAATAGAACAGCTCATTCACCCGCATGGTCAGTCTTTTCTTTTATCATCCGAGGAGGTGCTCCGCTCGTAGATGGCCAGGTTGCCTGTGCTCTCCTGCACGTCGACACGGTAGCAGAAAGGTACCCGTTCGCAGCACCAGCGTGCCAGGTTTTCGGCGGTAGGGTTGTTAGGCAGTACGTTGTTCAGCACTTGGTGGTCCAGGGGGTCGGCGATGAGTCGCTTAATCTCGGAGAAGTCGATAATCATGCCGTTGCGGTCCAGTTCCTCCGACTTGCAGTAGACCGTGATGGTCCAGTTGTGGCCGTGCAGCGAGGTGCATTTGCTCGGGTAGTCCAGTTCAAGCTGGTGGGCACCCGAAATCTCTATGGTTTTCTTGATATAGTACATTCTTAATTCGTTAATGTGTTAATTCGTTAATTCGTAAATCTGATTCACACATTTACGCATTCTCACATTCAACACTTCATAATTTGGATTGATATGTGGTGGGGTCGGGGATACCGGCCTCGGCGAAGGCTTCCTGCCTTTCGCGGCAGGTGCCGCAAGTGCCGCAATGCTGTTCTTTGCCTTTGTAGCACGAGTAGGTGGTGGCGTAGTCGATGCCCATAGCCGTGCCGCGCTTTACGATGTCGGCCTTAGTCAGGTCGGTGTAAGGGGCTTCGAGCGTCACCCCCTCGTAGGTACCGGCCTGCATGGCGGCATTCATGGCTTTGATGAAGGCGGGACGGCAGTCGGGATAGATGGCGTGGTCGCCCCCGTGGTTGGCGATAAACACATGTGTCAGGCCGCGGCTCTCGGCAATGCCACAGGCCACGGAGAGCATGATGCCGTTGCGGAAAGGCACCACGGTGGAGTGCATATTCCCGTCGTCGTAGTCGCCGTCGGGAATGGCGTCGGCACCGGCGGTGAGGGACGACAGGATGTTGCCCTTGAAGAAAGAGAGGTCTACAACCAGATGCTCGATGCCTAACTGGTCACAGTGATGGCGTGCGCAGGCTATCTCGCGCTGGGCGTGATTGCTGCCATAGTCGAACGTAATGGCTAGCGCAATACGCTGCTGCTCCTCATAGAGCAACGTGGTGGAGTCGAGACCACCGGAATAGATGATGGCGGAGTCCTTGACGGAGGATGTGGTTTGTTGCATGTTTTCTTGTTTTGTTAAAGGGGGTTTCCTCTGTTTTTGGGCAGAGGACTGCACAAGGCAATTCAAGAATACCCCTGATTTATTAATAATTACCTGCTGGAATCACCCGCAGAAGCGATTGCAAAAATACGAAAAATATTTCACCTGTCAAGAAAATAGACATGTATTCTTCATTAATTAGAGTCCCAGAAGGTCGGCAAAGTGGTCTATCAAGTGGGTGGGCTGTGCAGTGAGGAGCCGTTCGCGGCTTTGGTTGCCGTAGGTGACGCCACAGGTGTGGCACCCTGCGGCTTTCCCCATCAGCAAGTCGTAGACGGTATCGCCTACTACGAGAGTCTGGTCAGCCTTAATACCAAGGGCAGAGAGGGCTTTCAGGGCGAGGTCGGGTGCGGGTTTGGGATGCAGGTTTTCGTCTTCGCCGTAGGCATGGCAAAGCGGGATATAGTCCGCTACCCCCAGACTTGTCATCAGCGGGTCGAGCGACATGTGATGGCGGGAGGAGACGATGGCCATCACCGTCCCGTTGTCCCGAAGGAAAGCAAGGGCCTCGAGCACGCCGGGGAAGAGGGTGATGTGGTCGAGTGCCAAAGAGGGGAAGATGTCGCGGTAGATGGCGGCAGCCTCATCCACGCGGCTGTCGGGAACGGCTGTGGCAGTGCGAAAGCATTCGGTAAGGGGTAGCCCGATGGTCTTGGCCACGGCTTCAGGGTCGGCCATGGGCAGCGACATGTGCTGTAGCGTACCCTGCACAGTGCGGATGATGCCTTCGCGGGTGTCGGCAAGGGTGCCGTCGAAATCGAAGAGTATGTTTTTATAGTGCATATCTACATAACGCCGATTTGCCTGCTTAATTGTGTTTGGGGACATATGATACGTTTTGTACCTGGAAAACACACTATCTGGTTTTTTTTTCGTACTTTTGCAAAGTGAAATAAATCAGTTATTATGGACAGCAAGGTATTGTTACGTCATTTCGAGCAGCGTTTCGGCTGTGAAGGAGGCGCCTGTTATGCGGCTCCCGGACGCATTAATCTTATCGGGGAGCATACCGATTACAACGGCGGCTATGTCTTCCCCGGTGCCGTAGAGCAGTGTTTGATGGCTTGGATTCGCCCCAATGGGACAGACAGCGTGAGACTGTATGCAGTGGATTTAGGAATGGAGTGCGAATTTGCCATCGACGACCCGGAGGGGCCTCAGACGGTGCACTTCCGTTATGTCTACGGGGTGGTGCGCGAGATGATGGCCCGAGGCGTGAAGGTAGGAGGGTTCGATGCTGTGTACGGAGGGGATGTCCCGCTGGGAGCGGGCATGAGCTCTTCGGCGGCGCTTGAGAGTTGTTTTGCCTTTGCTTTGAATGAATTGTACGGTGGCGACCTCGACCGCATGGAGCTTGCCTGTGTGGGTCAGCAGACCGAACACAAGTATGTGGGTACCAAGTGTGGCATCATGGACCAGTTCATCTCGCTGCATGGCCGCGAGGGCAGTCTGGTACGTCTTGACTGCCGCAGTGGTGAGTATGAGTATTTCCCCTGGCAGCCCGAAGGCTACAGCCTGGTGGTAGTGAACAGCTGCGTGCGGCACGAGTTGGTCGGCTCCCCCTACAACGACCGTCGCAACAGCTGCGAGCGGGTGGCGGCACGGGCAGGGGTGGAGACCTTGCGCGACTGCTCTTGGGAGCAGTTGGAGGCATTGCGAGCAGACCTTACCGACGAGGACTACCGCAGGGCACGTTATGTGCTGGGCGAGGAGGACCGGGTGCTTGCCGTGTGCGAGGCTTTGAAGAGGGGTGACTATGAGGAAGTGGGCAGGCAGATGTACCTCACCCACGAGGGCTTGAGCAAAGACTACGAGGTGAGCTGTGAGGAGTTGGACTTCTTGGTTGAGGAGGCACGCCGTTGCGGTGTCACTGGCGCCCGCGTCATGGGCGGAGGCTTCGGGGGATGCACCATCAATCTAGTGCGTGACGACTGCCGCGAGTCTTTCCTGTCGACTGTGCAGAAGAGCTACAAAGCCCGCTTCGGAGTGGGATGCAAGGTTATCCCTGTAGTGATTGGCAATGGAGCCAGGAGAGTGAAATGATAGAATAATACAGTGCCTCAGAGTAATCGGATTATTCAGAATACTCAGAGTACTCCGATAACTCAGAGAGCCAAGAAAAGATAAAAAACATGAAACATATCCTGCAATATTGTATTTTGGGCATGCTGTTGTGCTGTATGGGCTTTCAGTCTCATGCCAAAGAGCAGCAGTTTACCTTAAAGTCGCCCGACGGTAAACTGGTAAGCCATATCGTTGCTACCGCCGAGAATGAAATCACCTACGACATCGTATACAATGGGGTGACGATTGTGTTGCCGTCGCACGTGGGGCTGAATCGTGAATACGGCAAGTCCGTCACGGGTGCCATGCCGGTGACCAAATCATTCACCAGTGTTATCGACGAGACGGTCCCATCGCCTTTCACCCGCCAGGCATCCATGCGCAACCATTGCAACCAGTTGACATTACAGATAGGGAAAGACCTCAATCTCGTTTTCCGTGCCTACAACGAGGGCATTGCGTACCGCTACCAGATTGTGAAGCCTTGCAATGTGCGCTTCGAGAAGGTGGAGTACAACTTTGCCGGCGACTATGATGCCACGGTGCCCTATGTGATTAACTTCGACGAGAACAACCACGACATCCAGTTTTCCTCGTCGTTTGAGAACCTCTACGTCACTCTGCCGCTCTCCAAGATGGACACGCGGAGGCTTTGCTTCCTCCCCCTGCTGATACATGCTTCACATGGAGTGAAGGTGTGCCTCACAGAGTCGACACTGATAAACTATCCGGGCCTCTATCTCGGAGCTCACACTGCTCCGGCTGGCGACACCCCTGCCGGGGTACGGTTGGAGGGCGAGCATGCCCGCTATCCCAAAACCCTTGAGCAGGGTGGCCACAACAACCTGCAGATGCTCGTAAAGGAACGCGAGGACTATATCGCCAAGGTGGACAAGCTCTCCGTCCTGCCTTGGCGCATTGCCATGGTGGCCAAGAACAGTGCCGACCTTGCCATGAACAACCTGAGCTACCTTTTGGGCGAGCCATGCAAGGTACAAGACCTCAGCTGGATTAAACCCGGCAAGGTGGCATGGGACTGGTGGAACAATTGGAATCTCTCCGGCGTGAACTTCAAAGCAGGCATCAATAACGAAACGTATAAGTATTACATTGACTTTGCCTCACGAAACGGCATTGAATATGTCATCCTCGACGAAGGTTGGGCAGTGAACGGTAAGGCCGACCTCTTCCAAGTGGTGCCTGACATCGATCTGCCTATGTTGGTGCAGTATGCCAAGGTACGCAACGTGGGGCTGATACTCTGGGCAGGGTACTACGCTTTCGACCGCGATATGGAGCATGTGTGCCAGCACTACAGCGAGATGGGCATCAAGGGCTTCAAGATTGATTTCATGGATCGCGACGACCAGATTGTCACCCAGTTCTACGAGCGTGCCGCCAATATGTGTGCCAAGTATCACCTGTTGGTTGACTTCCACGGTGCTTTCAAGCCCGCAGGTCTCAACCGCACTTATCCCAATGTGCTCAACTTCGAGGGTGTGGCAGGACTGGAGCAGTTGAAATGGGCTCCTGCCACATGGAATCAGGTGCAGTACGACACAGAGATTCCTTTCATCCGTCAGGCAGCAGGCCCAATGGACTACACCCAAGGTGCCATGCACAACGCTGCAAAAGGCTGCTACAGCCCATGCTGGAGCGAGCCCATGAGCCAAGGCACCCGTTGCCATCAACTGGCGCTCTATGTGGTGCTGGAGTCGCCCTTGAATATGCTTTGCGATTCCCCTACCAATTACGAGAAGGAACCCGACTACACCCGTTTTTTGGCGTCCCTTCCCACGTTGTGGGATGAGACTATTGTGTTGCAGGGCGAGGTGGGCGAATATATCGTCACTGCCCGACGCAAGGGCGACACTTGGTATGTGGGCGGCATCACCAACTGGACCGAACGCGACATTACTGTGGATATTCCCCGCCTGATTGCCGCTTCCGGCAAGGCTTCAAAATACGATGTGGTACTCTATTCCGATGGCAAGAACGCTCACCGCAAGGGCAGCGACTACAGCAGACGGGAGATGAGTCGTTTCTCAGGTCCGCTGCTGGTGCATCTGGCTCCCGGCGGCGGTTTTCTGGCAAAACTGACCCCTGCCGAGGAAATGGTGATGGAAGGTGTGTCGGAGCTGAATAAGAAGCGACTGTTTGCCCCAGGTGATTATGGTTCCACCAATTACCGGATTCCCGCCATCTGCGCCATGCCCGACGGCTCGTTGCTGGCGGTAAACGACAAGCGCAAGTTCAACGAGAGCGACCTCCCGCAGGATATCGATGTGGTGTGTCGTCGCAGCACTGACAATGGCCGCACTTGGTCAGAGCCCGTCACCATCGCCCGCGGAACGGGCAAGGACCGCGGCTATGGCGACCCCGCGCTGGTGGTGTGCGCCAACGGCGATGTGCTATGCCTCTTTGCCGGGCATAACGGTTTCTTCCAATCGACAGAACAGAACCCCATCCGCATCTTTGTCTGCCGCAGCAAGGACAACGGTATCACATGGTCGCAGCCACAGGACATCACCTCAATCGTATGGGGCAGCAAAGCGCTTAACCCCGCCTGCAAGGAATACAATGGAGCCTTTGTCACCAGCGGCAACGGCCTCCGCCTCGCCAAAGGGCCGCATGCCGGCAGGGTGCTTTTTGTGGCATCTCTATCCAGTGCGACGACCGTGGCCGACAACTTCGTCATCTACTCCGACGACAACGGCTATACGTGGCAAGTCTCCGACCGCGCTTTTGTCGGTGGCAACGAGGCCAAACTCATAGAGCGTGAAGATGGGTCGGTGCTGATGAGCGTCCGTCAACACGGGCCGCGTGGCTACAATATCTCCACCGATGGCGGACACTCATGGGGCAAGCAAGGCTATTGGCCTGAAATGTCCGTCACTTCATGCAACGGCGAACTGCTGCGTTATCGTGCCGGCGACAAGAGCGTGCTGCTGCACTCCATCAACAACTCCATGAAGCGCGAAGATGTGAGCCTTTTTGTCAGCTACGATGAGGGCCGCACATGGCAGAATCCCATCCTGCTATGCCCTGGCCCCTCGGTCTACTCATCCATGACCCTCCTGCCCGATGGCTCGATAGGTATGTATGTGGAGCTGAATCCCTCGGGGACATGCGAATTGTGGTACTATAATTTCCGTCTCGATTTATGAAAAGACGTTTTCTGGCCTTTGCTCTGTTTTTGTTGGTTGGAGGGGCCATGCTGCATGGCCAGCAAATGTATAAATATTGGGTTGCTTTTTCCGACAAGGAGGGTACCCCTTTCCGCATAGACAGGCCGGAGCGCTTTCTCTCGTCCCGGGCGTTGGAACGGCGCCAGCGTTTCGGCATCGCCGTGGATAGTCTCGACCTCCCTGTCAACCCAAGCTATATTGCATCGCTGCGGCAGGCGGGCTTCACGGTACAGAACCGCTCCAAGTGGCTCAACGGGGTGGTGGTTTTCTCGCTTGGGAAGGTAGATATGGACGATTTCGCTCCGTTCCCTTTTGTGGATACCGTTATCCTGTGCGACAACAGCAGCGTGTCGCTGCCCGACACCGAGGTCTCCAATTACGGCTACGAGCTGCCCCGTTTCCGCTCGCCCGAACCTTTCAGCGAGGAATATTATGCCGGGGCGCGTGTCCAAATCAGGCAGTTGGGCGGCAGGACACTCCACGCTGCGGGCTTTCAGGGGCAGGGTGTCGTGATAGGTGTGTGCGATTGCGGCTTCCCTGGAGTGGACACGACGGCTATCTTTGCACCGATGCGCTCCGAAGGCAGGATTTTGGCCACCCGCGACTTTGTGTGGGCCAACGAGAACAATGTCTTCACGATGCACTCCCACGGCACGCATGTACTCTCCACCATGGCGGCCTTTGTCCCCGGCCTGTATGTGGGCACCGCCCCCAAGGCCTTGTACGTGCTGTGTCGCACAGAGAATCCCTTGACCGAAACGCCCCTCGAGGAGTATAACTGGGTGGCGGCAGCGGAATATCTCGACAGCCTTGGGGCAGATGTGATAAGTACCTCGCTGGGCTATTTCAATTACGACGACAGCACCTTCAGCTATACCCTTGCCGACCTCGACGGTGCCACTGCACCTATCTCGCGCGGTGCTGCGGTGGCCGCTACACGCGGGTTGCTTGTGGTCAATTCAGCAGGTAATGACGGCGAGGCTCTTCCCCAGCATCTCAATGTCCCTGCTGATGTGTCGCAGGTGCTGACAGTGGGGGCAGTCGACAGTACAGGATTGCGTGCCCGCTTCAGCGCTCACGGCCCCACGGCCACCGCCCACTGCAAGCCCGATGTGATGGCATTGGGCGAGAGGGTTCTCTCCGCCAGCCCCGACGGTCTTTTCAGGTACACCAATGGCACCTCTCTCGCTTGCCCTATCATGGCGGGGATGATGGCTTGCTTGATGCAGCGGTTTCCCACATTGACGCCCGGCAGCCTGTGCGACTCGGTGCGTGCCTGGGGGTCGCTGGCTGACTCTCCGTCCGACGAGATGGGGTATGGCCTCCCCGATTTCAGCCGCGCACTGCGGACACCGGTTGTCATAAATGCCATGCCCGTTAGGCTGCCTTTCCGTCTCAGCCCCAATCCCGCCAAGGGGTGGGTGACACTCTCGCTCGACGGCAAGCCCGATAGGTGCCACATGGTGGTGACCGACATGATGGGCCGCACGGTGCTTAGCAGGCACATTGATCAAGCAGAAACGCGTATCTACATCAATTCTTGGCCAGCAGGGACCTATTTCGTCCATGTCGACGGGAATGTCGCCAAACTGATTGTTGGGCGCTGAATACAGTCTGTTTTGTTGAGAGAAAGCCTGACGGCGGGGGCTCGTGGCTTCAGCCGTGGATAAGCTGTGCCATGAGGATGGCGCAAGCCACGCTGGCGTTGAGCGATTCTGCCGTGCCTCCTACGTTGGGGATGGAGACCCGATGGGTGATGCATTCCTGCACCTCGGGACTGATGCCGCGGCTTTCGTTGCCGACCACCAGTACCGCCCCTTCTGCAGGAAGTTGCAGGGGCGTGTGAGGACTCCAGATACTCTGGCCGTCGAGCAGTGCCCCAAAGACAGGTTTGCCGCAGCTGTTGAGATAATCGTGCAGGTCGGTATAGCTGACGGAGGTGCGGAACAGGCTCCCCATGGTACTCTGCACCACTTTAGGATTGAAGCACGATACCGAGTCGGGACTGCAGAAGATGTGCCGAACACCAAACCAGTCGGCGGTGCGGATGATGGTGCCAAGGTTGCCGGGGTCCTGCAGGCGGTCGAGGGCTAGGACGAGGGGCTGCCCCTCGGGGATGGCGGGAAGGTCGCGCTCCACCAGCATCCACACCTCGTTGGGTGTGGTCATGTGACTGAGTCGAGATAGACTATCTTGCTCTACTTCATACACTTCGGCGTTTGTTGGCAGATTGGGGTGTTGTTCAAGCCACAATTTTGTGGCGCAGACCACCCTAATAGGGGCTTTTGCGGCCATTGCCTCGTGGCACATTTTCACCCCTTCGACAACAAAAACACCGGCTTCTTTGCAGTGTTTTTGTTGCTTATATACAGACAGTTCCTTCAGTTTGTTCTTAGATATCATAAGGCAAAGATACAACTTTTTTTCAAATTAAATTTTGTCATGTCAGAAAAAAGTAGTAATTTTGCAGCCGATTTCCGAATCAGCACGGTGGGCGTAGTTCAGCTGGTTAGAGCGCCAGATTGTGGATCTGGAGGTCGTGGGTTCGAGCCCCACCTCCCACCCTCGGGAAATAAAAAAGCAGACTTGAAAGTCTGCTTTTTTTTGTTAGTTTCTATCTCAACGCTGTGTGGTAGTGCATATTGCCTGTGATGGTTCCTGTGATGGTCCCCACTATCGGGACGACGGCACTGGCTGTCCCGCTTGCTGTGCTTGTCCAATCCATCACGCCGTTCACCGGAGCCGAAATCACAGGGTGTGAAAGGGCGGCTCTCAGCGAGGCCTTCACATTCAGGGTGTCGATGTCGAACTTGATGGTGTCGTTCTGCAGGTGAAGACCAAGCGTATCGATGGTGCCGCGCAGGTACATGCCGTCCGAGCTGGACATGATGACTCCGTACTCCTGGGCGGGGTCTTTCTTTATGGTGATGGTCTCAACATCCAGGTCGCGGTCGATAGGAATGTTGATACCTGCCACGGTGAAGATGAGGTCGGTGTGCCTTGTCATGAGGTAGGTGCCGAGATAAGGCTTGATGTCAATAGTGGGGACGGAGGGGTTGTTGCCGCCGGGTGTGTCACTGGGGTCTTTTTCGCAGCCGCATGTCAGCATGGCGACAAAGGCCAGCAGGATAAAAGATAGCTTTTTCATGATGTGTAATATTTTGTTTGTTTCCTTTATTTTTATTCTCTATAACGCGGATAGGATTTCATTATTGTGTCGCGCTTGATTGTTTTTAAAGTTGGAAGAAGTGGGATTTGTCCAATTCATTCCACATGCGCAGGCGAAGGGAGAGCATCTGTTGGTCGTAGATATTCGAGTGCTGGGTTACTTCCACCTTGCCGTTGGGGAGTACCAAATGGTCCCAATGCACCATGTTGAGGCATTCTTGTGCTTGGTCGGGTGTGAGGACGCCGCCGAGGGCTTTCAGATAGTTGTCGGCAGTCTCGTAGCGCCACCAGCTTTTGCTGTTGGGGTTGCCCACTGCGGGGTCGGGGGTGTCGGTGCGGTATTTGGGCGAGAGCAGGTGGTTGGTGACAAGCATGTACTGCTGGTCGGAGGGTTTGCGCAGCACGAGTGTTTTCCACCCGTCTTCTTTGTCGAACTCGATGATGGCGCAGTCGCCGGAGGCGTCGGCTACCATATAGTGGTATCCCGAACCGACAATGGAGTCGTGGCGCAGGTCTACGGTTGCCAGCAGGTTCAGGGCTTCGTCCACAGTGGCGCAGCGGTCAAGCCACAGGCGCATGATGATGCTTGTCCCCACGGAGTGTTTGCCGCTGTTTTGGTTGGCAGGTTGGTGGGGGAGTGCCATGATGGAGGTGCAGAGGCCTTTCTCGTTGATACCGTCGACTGGGGCATAGATGGCGGCAAGGCACAATATCTTTTTCTTAAACGAGGTGGGTAGGGATTCCAGATTGTAGCCGAAGTGGGACATGTCGCTTGCTGCCATGGAGGCATAGCCGTTCTTTGGGCGGGAGATGGTGACCAGGGTGGGGTTGGCAAAATAGTCGTAGTTGCGACCGTAAAGGAATCCTTTGCCTGAAGCGTTCTTGACCTGGAAACTGGTGCAGTTGAATGTCTCCAGCTTGCCGTTTTCGTCGGCTACCTGTGCGCTCTTCCCTTTGATGGGGATACCTTTGCCAATCTTGGCGGTGACGTAGTTGAGCAGTTCGGCGTTCTGGTCTACATTGCGTTCAATGATTTCGTCGAGGTCATACGAGGCTTTGTACTCCATGGCATAGAGGTAGGGGTTGCCGTCCACTTGTTTCAGTGATGCAAGTGTCCGTATTTCTCCGCCCCACAGACACCATACAATTACGGCCAGGGCAAGGATGATTGAGATTAAGACAATCAGGATGATTTTTATTGCTTTCTTCATGATAGATGATTTTTTGTATTTGTTGATGATTTATAGTTCTGTTGTGAGTTGGTGCATCAATTCCTCGCGGGGAGCAAGGGTGTAGGGCATGGTGGCTTGGCGGGCGCGCGACATGGTGTGGTAGTAGTCTAGCTGCTCGGCCAGCGTGGTGCGGAGGTATGCCGACAGGGAGCGGTGTGCGGCGGTGTCGCCAGCGGCAAGACAGGCTTGGGCGATGTCGTAGACAAGGCGGGGGTCCTGGAGGACGTCGACGGGAAGGTGGCCGAGGGTGGTGCCGAGGGCATGGCGCGCGGCAGAGTCCTCTCCTTGGGCGGTGAGGTTCTGGGCGAGCAACAGCACGTCGCGCCAGTATTGCTCAATGAATTTGCAACCTGTTTCGTCGACATAGACGTGTTGCACAGGGTGCCACTCCATGCTGTCGAGGTGGCGGAGGAACGGTGCGGTGGCCACGCTGTCGCAGGGGTAGGGCATGAGGCGGTAGGCGTTGCCTTCGAGCTGCAACCGTCCGGGGTAGAATTGGCGGAAATGGTCGTAGGCGTAGTGGGTGAAGTAGATGGGACGGGACAACTCTACACTTTCTTCAAAAAGGTCGACAAAGCGTTGGCGACCCATAAGGCCGATATTCTCGACGCGGATGTCGAGGCGCATGCCTTCAACGGCCTGCAGGTACCAGAGGGGGAAGGTGTCGTTGTCGCCGTAGGTGAAGAGGACGGTGCCTTGCGGGTTCCGGTCGCATGAGTGGAGGATATTGGCTCCGGCGTCGTGGGCGATGTAGCGGTGGCTGCGGTCGTGGTCGTCCCAGTTTTGGAAGGCCATGAGGGCGGGCACCGCAAACACAACAAGGCAGGTGCCGTAGGTCAGCGGGCGACGTGCTTTGCCCGTTACCTTGCCGGCTTTGTCCACCAGCCATTGCACGCCGAAGGCGATGAAGATGCAGAAGGCATAGAAACTGAGGATGTAGGCATAGTCGCGCTCGCGGGGTTCGTAGGTGGGGTGGTTGAGGTAGAGGGAGAGGATGACGCCGCCCATGAGGAAGAGCGTGAAGACCGTCCAGAAAGCACGACGGCGCGAAAGGAGGGCATAGACACCAACAAGGCCGAGGAGCAAGGGGAGGAGGTAGTAGGTATTGTGGCCGCGGGTGTGCAGACTGACGGGCGGTCGGGCACCGGTGCCTACAAGCAGGCGGTCGACGGGCGGGATGCCTGTGATGAATTGCCCGTTCTGGGGCGAACCGTAGCCCTGGCGGTCGTTGTAGCGGCCAGCGAAGTTCCACATCAGATAGCGCAGATACATATAGGTGAGCTGGTACGAGCCATAGTAGCGCAGGTTGCCCACAAGGGTGGTGTCGCCGCCGCTCCAGTCGGAGGAATAGAGGGCGTCGTTTTTGTGGTGCCGCCACATACGGGGGTACAGGGGGGCTTTTTCGTATTGCTCGCGGGTGATGTAGGTCCTGAAGTCGGCATAGGTGGAGGGATGGCCTTCGTTGATGGGGGTTCCGGCGGCAGCGCGGATGGGGATGATGAGATAGGGGGTTAGTCCGATGAGGAAGAACAAGATGAGGCAAGGGCTTATGCGGAATAGGGATTGGAGATTTTGCGACTTGAAGCGGGACTTCCCATGCTTTTTGTCGGGATGCTCTTTGCGCTCTTTCACCACCTTGAAGATGAACAGCAGCAGGAGCACAGGGGTGGTGAGAAGGGTGAGGAGATGGGTGCAGACACCAAGGCCGAGGAGGAGCGCGATGAGGCAGAGCCAGCGGGGTGCCTGGCGGGGGTCGGTGCAGCGGTACCAACGCAGCATCGCCCATAGGATGACGGAAGCGATGAGCATGGCCAGGCTGTAGACCTCGCTCTCGACGGCGGAGAACCATGCGGTGTCGCAAAAGAGATAGCATAGCGCACCCACGGCGGCGGCGACGAGGGGTTTGGGCTTGTCGGCAGGGGAGAGGAGGAGTATGGTCCAGAAGAGGAACATGACGGTGAGGCCTCCGCTGACGGCGGAGAGGGCGTTGCAGCACAGCGCCACCTGCATGGGCGACGGGGCAAACCACGAGAAGGCGTGGGCAAGCAGTTGGTAGAAGGGGGCTCCCGGGGGATGACCTACCTGCAGGAGGTAGGAGACGGCGATAAACTCGCCGCTGTCCCAGAAACTGACCGAGGGTTCGAGGGTGAGGAGGTAGACGAGAGTGGCGATGGCTGCCAGCAGCCAGCCGACTACCAGTTCACTACCGACTTGTTGAAAATGTCTTCGCATAGCTCGGTGACGATTTCATCGGTTAGCGACTGCTCGACACTGGAGAAATCGCGCGAAGCAGCGTAGTCTTTGAAACGCGAGAATGTCTGCTCAAAGTCGGCCTTGGAATCGAAACGGTTGGTGAAGGAGACCTTGATGGTGATGGTGAACCGGTTGGTGGCCACGTTGTCGTCGCTGCCAATGGACGAGGCGCGGGTGCTGTAGTCGGTAATCTCGCCCGTGATTTGGAGGTCGCCGTCGTCGGAGGTGACGTTGAGGCTGGTCTGGGACGAGAACATCTGCTGGAGGCCGTCGTAGAGTTTCTGGCTCAACTGCGGGTTGACGGTGGTGGCGTAGTTGGGGAACTGGGTGATGGAGATAGTCTTGGCCTCGGCTGGGATGGAGGCACCTGTGAAGGAATAGCCACCAGTGCAGCCGCCCAAGGCCAGCAGCGTGACCGCGAAGAGGAGTGGGGTGAGAATCTTTTTCACGGTCGGGAGGGTTTAGACGTTCTGCGAATCGTAGTCGATGTGGATTTCGTCCTGCAATTGCCAAAGCATGTAGGAGGATTGCTGCTCCATGTACTCGAGGATGGAGACTTTGTGGGTGAGGTCGGTGATGGCAGAGATTTCGGCTACGATGTCGTCTATCTTCTTTTTCAAGTTGTTATCCATAAGTAGTGTCTTTTTTTTCATTGCAAAGATACAAATTTTTTTTAAAAAATCGTATCTTTGCATCCTGATATGACAAGATTGGAGTACTGGATAATGGCTGACACGCAATACCGTGTGCACTCCCCGATGGTGTTTGAGATGTACAGGAAGGTACTTTTCGCGGGGGTGGGGAAGGAGTTGCAAAACCGTATGTGCGAAGGGCTTTCTGCTGAAGCGGCGGAGATGGTGAGGCTTGCCCCAAGGTGCGACCGAAAGTATCACGAGTTGGTCTACAAGATGCGTGACCATTACGCGATGAAGGTGGTGAGCTACGACGAGGACGAGGCGGTGCTGGAAGCGGGTGTCGACCCCGCCACGGGTGTCCAGGTGATGGACACGGTGAAAGTGGTGTGCCGTCCGCATAGGCATCACCCCCGCGAGTTGCGGTGGAGCGCCCAACAGGGCAACGCAAAGTATAACGTGAGCATTGATATGTACGACGTGGGCCTGCTGATGTGGTGCCCCCACATGCGGCCGCAACGGTTTATATTGAGATAACTAAACATTTTATTGCTTAAGCTATGAATAGAAAAGTCCTTTATTGGATACTGACGATTGCCGGAGCTGCAGCGATGCTGACGGCCTGCGGCGACAACGGCGAGACCCCCAAGCCGCAGGCTTATCTGCGCATCGATATGCCGCCACACAAGTACGCGGTGTGCGACACGGCGGCACTGCCCTTCACTTTCGAGATGAGTAATCTGGCCTCAGTGGAGTGGAAGAAGAACATGCCGCGCGACAAATGGTTCACCATCACCTACCCCAAATACAAGGGTTATGTGTTCTTGACCTACAAGGCCATGAATGGACCGCAGGAACTGCGGGCAAGGGTGGATACCTCCTACAAGTTTGTCGAAGCGCATTTCTCATTCTCCTCGGGGATTGACGAGAACAGGTTTGTCGACCGCGAGCACAAGCTGTCAGGCACCACCTACCACCTCAAGGGGCAGAACGTGGCCAGCACCTACCAGTTTTGGGTGACGGACAGCAGCAGGCATTTCCTCGGTGGAGCCCTCTATATCGACTGCACGCCGAACAACGACTCGCTGGCCCCGGTGCTGGATTACCTGCAGGAGGACATCAATCACCTGATAGAGACCATCCGATGGAGATAAAGCGTTGGCTCATAGCGCTGGCATGGCTGCTGGCTGTGGGAGGACTGCAGGCGCAGACCTTCACCGAACAGGACTTTTCGTTCAATATCGTGGATGTGACAACACACGACACGATGCGGATTGCAGGAACATTAACCTTGCCCTACGGAGTGGAGGGACAGGTGCCTGCCGTCATTCTCATCACTGGGTCGGGAGCCCAAAACCGCGACGAGGAACTGATGGGACACAAGCCCTTCAAGGTGATTGCCGAATACCTGTCGGCACGTGGCTACGCCGTGCTGCGGTGCGATGACAGGGGTGTTGGGGAATCGACAGGCGATATGGTCCATGCCACAACGCTCGACTTTGCACAGGATGTGGTGTTCCAGTTGGATTACCTATTAAAGAAACCAGAGCTTTTCGCCCCTCAGCGTATCTTCCTCTTCGGACACAGCGAGGGCGCTACGGTGGCTGCCATTGTGGCAGCACGACGTGCCGAGGTGGCCGGTGTGGCGATGCTGGGCGGCGCCGGTGCCGACGGCAAAACAATACTGCTTCAACAAAACGAGGCACTATTCCGCCTGCGGGGTGTTGCAGACAGCCTTATCGAAAGGCGGCTGGCGTGTATGAGAGATTTGTTTGCAGTATGCGACACGCTGTTTCTGGGGGAAGGGATGGACACTGTCAAGATGTTGAACATGGCGTTCCGTCCACTGTTCAAACAGCATGCCGCCGGACTCACCAAGGAGCAAAAGCAGCAGTGTGGACTGACGAATACGGAATGCTATGGCTGGGCAGTATCGATGGCAACACCGTGGCTGACGACCTTCCTGACATTAAATCCTGCCGACTATATCGCAAAAATGCGATGTCCACTCTTGGCAATAGGAGGCGAGAAGGACTGCCAGGTGCTGGCGGAGGCTAACCTGTCTGCAATAAAGCGCGTGTGTAAGAAAAACAGGGTGAAATGCAGCATCGTGCAGTTGAAGGACATCAACCATCTGGGACAAATGTGCGAAACAGGCTCTGTGGAAGAATACGCCACCCTCGGCCAAGCCCCCGACGACATGGTGTTGGAGACCCTTGTCAACTGGCTCGACTCCCTCAGCAACTAACCCACCCCACCATCCACTAACCCTCCCCCCTTTTTTTTCCCTTCCGCACCCCTAGCTCCATTTTTTCTTCGATACTCTAACGATAGTATAACGTTAGTTCGACGATATTGTATCGTTGAAATATCGTTGATGTATCGTTGATGTATCGTTGATATAGCGTTTTTAGTTAATGGTTTGGTGAGAGGTTGTGGGACTTTTGGAAAAAGTTATTTCCATATTGGGAAAATTCATTATTTTTGCAGTATCTTATATGGAAGAAAGTATGAGGTATAAGCGATTGTGTTTTAATATTTTACTATTCATTAATCCTACTCAACAGTGCGGGATTGTTTTTCTTCTCCTTCAGCAGCTACGCTCATTTTTTGTGCTTCGCCTATTGCCAGAGGGAAGAGCCTGTATTTTTGTGAAGACATTAATTCAATAATTCATTAACATTTAAATTATAAATTATGG
>JAEEGL014065525.1_pt1 | contig 26811 bp, 24 predicted proteins | sample 9134231 | NCBI WGS metagenome assembly JAEEGL01 (sample SAMN16246548, study PRJNA631951) | gut metagenome | biome: gut microbiome; feature: rumen; material: fiber-attached | host: Bos | place: Iran: Karaj | collected 2018-10 | reverse complement strand
GCCGAGGTAGATTTCCTCTTCCGTATTGGCAAATTTGTGGTAAGACTGCTTGAGGGGTGCCAGTGCAAGGCGTCGGGAGTCCATACGCGTGTCTTGACGTCCGATGAACCAAGCTTCACGGATGGAGTATTGGAATATCTCTGCTCCGTCAAATTCATGGGGACGAATGATGGTTTGGTAGAGCTCGTTGTCGTCATCGTCATAGCCTATCTCCAGTAGGATGGTATCGGGCTTTGTGTAGCGAGTGACGAATTGAATGTTGTCGACGGGAATGGTAAGTTGGTCGTCTTCATAGATGGGTATCTCACCTGCCGCGATGGCATCCCATAGGATGTAGGCTAGACTCTTCTTGCCCGAAGGGTCGGGATTGTCAATGGGGTAATAGATGAATTGGTTGAAGAGCTCGTTGAGGTCGATGGTTTTCCACAGCATTGTGCTCCACACCACATCGCTTTGACGAAGATGAGCAAACGGTAATGGACGGCATGGCGTTTCTACCTCGCTGGAGTGAAAATTGTCAGCCGATGGCACTTCGTCGTTTTGTGCAGTGATAGGAAGTGCCATTACTATAAGAATCAGTATTATACCGAAACGTTTGCTCATATTGAAAAAATCAGGAGTTAGATGCTAGGAGTGCACTCCTAACGTCTAACTCCTGACATAAAGGGCTTTTATTAATAGTGTGTTAGTATTCCCACATATCGTTCTCGATGTCGAAGATTTTATCTTCAATCATCTGAGACTCGAGGATGGCGTCTTCACCAGTGAGATACTGGGTGATTTCACGGTTGTACTTGTTGCTTTCGCGTGTAATGTAGCTGTCGAAATAACGCTGGATAAAGATGTCGTCATAGGAACGCTCTCCGACGTCGTTGTGCTCGTCATAGGCGTTGGCATTGACAAGTACCTGACGGACACGCATGTCGTTCATGGGCACCCAGAAACTCCATTCGCTAACCTCTTCGCTCTCGCCGGAACGGAGAATGTTCTTGGCAAAGCGGAAGGCAAGGCCGGTGATACGAACTTTCTGACGGGTGTCTTGTTTGTCGATGTACCAATATTCTTTAAGCTTGATAAGGCGGGCCGTAGCCGGGTCGAAGTCCTCGGGGATAGTGTCGTTGAAGACCTCTTGATCGCCGAATTCATCCTCTTCACCGTAGCGGACTTTGAGCTGACGGCCTTGCAAATTGGCCATTGCCTTGCTCCACTCCTGCGGGACCTTCATGTCGTCATCCTCGTAGACATCGAACTCGCCGTTGGCGGCGGCATTCATCAGAAGGTTGACGAGGTTGATACGTCCCTGCTCGTTCTTGCCCTGCTCGATGGGATAGTAGAAGAACTGGTTGAAGTTCTCGTTAAGGTCAATCTGACGGTAGACCAGCATTTTCCAAACGATGTCACTACCACGTAGATTGGGGTAGGGCATGGCGCGTTTTCCGATAACTATTTCTTTTTGATAGAAGTCGTTAGGGTTGCTGCCGTCTTCGGCATCGATGATGCTCTGTGCATTGACAGTCATGACACATGCTGCCAGTGCGAAGATGCTTAACAAAACCTTTTTCATATTGTATGTGTTTTAATTATCGTTGTGATTATTTGTTGATGGTCAATATGCAGCTGCTTGTCCGAGGCACACCGTCGGGCATCATGACTTTGGCGTCAACATAAATCTTGTCGCCACGGTTGGCTTTCTTGATAGCACTGATGAGGTCGGGGTCGAAGCTATTGCCGTTCATGTTGAAAGGCTTGTTACCCACAAAGACCTCGAGGCTCATCACGCGGATGCTCCCTTTGGGAATCTTGAATTCAAATCCTTCCTGCGGACGAGCGATGACCGTGGCTCCGGAGGCAAGACTTGAACGAGATACCTTGGCACCGTTTGTGAAACCACCAACAGTGATACTGGGGTTGGGGATAGGTTTCACTTTATAGACGGGAGCTCCCATGCGGGTGGTCTTTTTATCGACCACAGCATCTACGCCAAGGACAATCTTTTTACAGCCGGTGGCGGGTGTGATATTGTACTTGCCCTCACCTTCACCGGGGGACAGTTTTCCCGAGCCCTCGATGATGGAAACCTTTACGTTGCGGCCATCAACACCGGGGACAGAAGCGGTAAAGGGGTTTTCAATACCGGCATACATTACCTGCATATTGTCGAGAGAGACAACAGCCACAGGCTTTGCGACAAAGTAGTTGTCCTTAATGGGATATTCCTGTGTACCACCGTCGGGAGTGGTGACGTAGGCAATACCATTGATACGCTGTACACCGAGAGTGTTGCAAACTGTGCGGTAATGCACAGAGCCGCTGTCGGTCGAGCTCAACTGTTGTCCGTTGACAGTAGCGGTGAAGTGCTGCTTGGAGTCGTATGCTGCGACGTTGATATCGGTCTCGTAAACACCACCTTGAATAATATAGGTGGATTTGGGACGCGATATCATAGCAATCTGGTCGAATTTGAAGTCTCCTTTGTCAACCTGTTTGTATAGCATGTTGACAGCGTCGAATTCAGCGTTCATTGTTTCTGCCTTCAGTCGAGTGAGGGTTACCAGTGCAGAACCTGATACCACTTCGGAGAAGCAGAGCACCTCCCAGTCGAGAAGTTCATTATCCGGGTTGAGCTCTTTCTGTTCCACGTTAAGTCCAATGCTCACATGGTTGGAGTCTTCACCGAGAATCTCTTTGACATTATGTTTGTATTCAATGATTTTGTTCTTCAACTCCAGACCGGCACCGCCATCAATGAACATACGGGAACTCTCGTGTAATTCGTCCATCTTCAGCCAACGGAAGCCAGCAATGTCGATGGCTTTTCGTATGCTATCGAAATTAGGAGTCTTATCTTCATTGACTACAGGGATTTTACGAGTTTTCTTTGGATTTTCGATGTCGATAGGTACTTCTGCTGTGGAGTTGAGGGCAGCCATGAAAGTGTATTCCAGACTGTCGATATAGTTGCCCATGGCGATTGAGAGTTCACGGACTTTCTGTGCTTTATTGTATTGCTCCTGAACCTTCTCTGGACTATTTTGAAGCGCTTTGGAGAAGTTGGCATAGGTTTCATCCAACTTCACCTGAATGTTCTCATTCGATTTTGTCATAGCGGAACCAACCGTCTTGAATCCATTGACAACTTCGGCGGAGACATTCAGTGCCAACATAGCGGTGTACACGAGGTACATCATGGTAATCATCTTTTGTCTCGGGGTTTCCGGACAGTTTGTTGCACCCATAGTCTATTCCTTATTTAAATTACCCTTTGCTGTTAATTACTAGATGGATTAAATCCTGGTTTGCATGGCAGCCAACATGTTGCCATAAACATTGTTAAGTTCAGCAACTTTGCGGGTAAGGGCGTCGACTTGTTCTTTGTATTTCATGATGCCGTCAGCAGAATCGGTGAAGTTGGCAAGCATGGTGCCCATCTTCTCCTCGAACTCCTTGTTGAGGTTCATCTGCGTCGAAGCATTGTTAATCTGCATCTCGTACATGGCGTTGATGCTGCTTAAGCTGGCAGACATCTTCTTCATCTCTTCCACATAGCTCACCTCACCACCGAGTGACTCTGCAGTCTCGCGATAGATAGAGGAGAGAGTTGAAATGGCTTCGGGAGCTCCCTGCATACTTTCAAGCAATCTGCCGGCTTGACCAGCCACACCATCCAGATTATTGACAAATTTGTCGGTGGCGGCGGTGACACTGGCCATATTGTTCATCGAGTTGGCGCTGTCGGCCAGATTTTGCATGCCCTGACCCAGTCTGTCGATAAGTTCAGGACTGATATGGGCATCTTCGAGCATCTTGTCAAGCTTGGCGCTCAGTGGGTCTTTGCTGACAGGAGCCTCGATCGGGTTGCCGTTCTCATCCAGCAGAGGAGTCTCCTCAATCATGCCGGCCAGTTCGGGGTATACAAGACTCCAATCCCACTCCTTGTGAGGCGGTTCAAATGCCGAGAGGAAGAAGATGAGGGTCTCAGTGGTCATACCGGCGATAAGCATAAGGTTGGCACCGGGCCAGTGCATGATTTTGAAAAGAGCACCAAAAATAACGACTGCTGCACCAATACCATACAGCTTGGCCATGAAGTTCTTATACGCTTTACTGCGAACGATGTTGTCAATAAAACTCATAATCTTGTTTTTTGAGTGTTTGCTTATAATGTGTTGTTTTCTTCTCTTCCAGTGAAAAAGTTAACGAGTCACGTTGCTGGCGGTACGCAGGTTATCACCCTTTACACGACCCAGGTAAGGCTGCACACAACGGAAACCGATGTAGCATTTGGCGGTATCCATAAACTCATAGCTGCGGGTCTGGACTTGGATAAAGTATTTTTGATCCTTCCAGCTGCCACCGCGAATTACTTTGCGTTTCATGGGAAGCGGGTCATCGTCCTTGGCATCGTAGTTATAATACGGAGTAACTGCGTTGGCAACGATGTAGGTGGATTCGTTATATGCGTCAAGGCACCATTCGCTGACATTACCGGCCATGTCGTACAGACCGTAGTCATTGGGGGCATAGTGTCCCACCATAAGGGTTTTTACACCACCGTCGTCATCATAGGCACCACGGAGGGGTTCGTAGTTGGCCAAGAAGCAGCCATTGGGATTGCGGACGTAAGGACCTCCCCAAGGATAGCTCTGCGATGCAATGCCACCGCGTGCGGCAAACTCCCACTCGCTTTCGGTCGGTAGACGGAAGTCGTTAAGGGTCGAATAGTTGATGCTCTCCAGATAGTTGTTGAGCATATTGCTGCGCCACACGCAGAAGGCGTTGGCCTGGCGCCAGCTGACACCCACGACGGGATAGTTGTCAAAGGCGGGCGAGGAGAAATAGCTGCGGGTGTAATCCTCGTTCATCGAATAGGTGTAGTCGTGCACCCAGCACAGGGTGTCGGGGTAGATGTTGATATACTCACGCTGAATCTGGCTGGAACGATTGTTCAAGCCTTTCGGACGCACGGCGAAGGAGGTGCCGCGGTGCTCGCTTTTGCCGGCTACGCCGTTTTCCTTTTTGGCTACATCGGCATAGTCGATACGGTAATACTCGTAGTTCAGTTTGCTCACGTCGACCACACGGCGGTGGTTGATGTCAATCAGGTAGAAGCCGCCATCGATGAGAGCCTGACGCACGTCGGCATCGGCATAGTCAATCTTGGTTTTGTAATTGAGGGTGGGAGGGTCGAGGGGTTCGCCATACTGATCCTCTTCCACCAGGAAGCCGTCGATACCGGCCTCACCCAGAATGCGGCGTGCCACCGAGTCGCGGACGGCATAGACAAATTGACGATACTCATTGTTGGTAATCTCGGTCTCATCCATAAAGAATGAGCCAATCTGCATCTTGCGGGGTTGCGAAGTTTCGCCGTAGGTGACGTTCTGTACACCGGCGCCCATTGTGTAGTTGCCTTGGTTGATAAATACCATGCCTTTCAGGTCGATGTCCTCAAAGTAAGGACGGTCGTTCACGCCTACGAGTTCACCCCTGTTCGAGGAGCTGCAGCCATAAAACAAGGCTACTGAGGCGGCGAGGATGAAAGCAAACTTCTTCATATAATTAATGTTTATTATTTACAACGTATTTCTCTGTAATTTGTTTCTTATTTTAGAATATTTATCATTTATAATAGGAATCGTGTGGTGCGCGATACGGTCGGCGGACGGTCGGGCACGATGATGCGGAATGTGCCGTTGGCGAATATTTCCAGCGATCCAAAACTACGGCCCGTCTTGAAAGATCCGAGTTGCGATGTGGTGAGGTCGTAGGCTACACCGATACGCAGCCAATTGAGGTTGGAGAAATTCCAATTGATACCGGCCAGGAAGGTGAAGGCGTCGCCCAAACGATATCCAAGGCCACCCCAGAAGACGCTTTCGTAGTCGAGTAGCAACGCTGCTTCGGCCTGGAATGTGGCGAAGTCCGCAGTCTTAGCCATGAAGCTGGGCTTCAATTTGAACGAGGGGTTGTAGGGGAATGCATATTCGTAACCACCCATCACGTACAGTGTGCGAGCATTGGTGTAATGCAGTGTTTCGCTGTGTGAGGCCAGCAGGTTCTTCACAGACAAGCTGAGGTAATATTCGCCCGGAACCTGATAGTAGAGGCCGGTGGCAAAGTCAACCATGAACTCCGACAAATCCTGTCCGCTGATGGAGGGGTCGCCGCTGTTGCCTATGGGGTTGGCCGGGTCGCCGTTCAGGTCTTCGGTGCCTAAGAGGTTCGATGTGTTGAACGAGAAGTTGTATAGGTTGGCCTCAAAACCGGCGGCTAGGTTGCCCCGACCCCAGTAGATGCGGAATGCGTAGTCAATATTGATGGTGGTATTCTTGTGGTAGCCGATGCTTTCATTATTGAAGAGGAGTCCAATGCCGCCATGCAGGAACGTGACGGGCATGTCGAACGAAGCAAGGTAGTTGGTCGGTGTGGTGCCTGCCTCTAGCTCGGGTGTCGGAGCCTGCAAATCAAGCCCCATCCACTGGTTGTTGTAAAGCAGGGAGAACGACAATGCTCCCTGACTACCGGCGTAAGCTGGGTTATAGCTTAGCTGGTTGAACATAAAATGTGAATACTGACCCTCGTTTTGAGCGGTGGCAACAGACAAAAACAAGGTCGTCATTACAAAAAATGACGCTGTTTTCCGAGTCCAACGTGGGGTTCTTTGTCTATGTGTTACTGCCACAACGGCTTGTTTTTTAGTCTATTATACTTTTATTGGCACTCTTTTCGTGCCCGTTTTCGGGGCATGATTTGATTGTGCAAAAATAATAATATTTATTAAAATGGCAAAAAAAAGTTTAATTTTTTTTCGCTTGTGACAGATTTTATGCCAGAAGGACGCAGTGTGCTGTCTGCTCTGTCATCGCCATTATTCGGCAGGAATAAGCTGCACTTTCGGGAAGGTGTTCCGCAAAGTTCGACTCAGCTGCTGAGCCTCTTTCTTTGTGGAACGCACGTTCAAGGTGATGCGCAGACTGTCGCAACCTTCGATAGCTTCCACGTTAACTCGGTCGCGGTAGTTGGCGGGCAGGCGCCGTGTCTGGGTGTACACTTCACCATGTGTTGCCGCGATGCCCAATAGCAGGTTATAGCTGTCGGTTCCCGCCCCTGTGGCTTTGTCGTCGGCCGCACGCTGAGTAGCACCGCCTTGTGCTTTGTTTGATGGGGCGGGTGGTGCGTTCGGGCTTAGGCGTGAACGCACCGAGTCGAACAGTGTCTCTTGTGCAGCCCAGCGGTCTTCATAACCTTCTGGTAATATGCGGATTGTAACCGGCTGCATACCACGGATGCCAATGGCGGCAGCAGCACGATGGCTCATGTCGAATACGCCACGCTTCGGACAGCGGTCGTTGACTTTTACAATCACTTGCAAACCAGTGTTTTTGTTGGTAACCATGACATAGGTACCAAGTTTGATTTTCCAGTGTGCGGCGGTGAATTTGTTCTGGTCAAACACTTCTCCGCTGGAGGTTTTTCGGCCTTCAAAAAGGTCGTGGTAGAAGGTTCCTTTGTTGGGATACTCGGTCACCGTATCAGTCACCGAATAGTTCTGCGCCTGCAATTGCAAGGCAGTGATAACTAGTAATGTTAGTATCGCTATGAGCCGTCGAGCTACCATACCACCGCGTCTGGGTGGAACCATTGGCCGTGGAGGCGTAACACTTGCTCGATAACGTCGCGCACGCATCCGTGGCCACCGTTGTAGAGCGAGATGTAGTCGACAATCTCCTTGATTTCCACCGCTGCATCGGCGGGGCAGGTGCTGACGCCTGCACGTTGCAGCATGGGATAGTCGGGCAGGTCGTCGCCCATGCAAAGTACCTCTTCGTCGCGCAAACCGTTATCTTTGAGAAATTTCTCGTAGGTCTTTATCTTGTCGCCGCTGCCAGTGTAGCATTGATCAACTCCCAACATCGCCATGCGGTTGTCGATACTGGCCGAGGTTGCACCGCTGATGACAGCGACAATATAGCCTTTCTTTACGGCATATTGCACTGCAAATCCGTCTTTTATATTTCCGCAACGCACCGTCTCTCGGTCGGCGTAGACCCATACATCGCCATTAGTCATCACACCGTCGAAGTCGAATACAAAAGCACGGATGGGCTGTAGTTTTTCTTTGTAGTTTATCATTGTTTATCAGTATGTTGCTATGTCAAGCATACGTTCATACACATTGCGCCATCCTTCCCAGCCATATCGCTCGCAGAGGTTCTGGTTGTGGATGATGCAACAGAAAGTACCACCTACGTGTCGCACTTTGTCCACCAGCGTTCTGTAGCGCTCCACACCCTCTTCGGGAGTCAGGTGTAGATATTTCTGCAGTGTGGTGTCCATCACGCAGAAGGGGTGGATGGTGAGTCCTGTCTCGATATCGCGTTCCAGGTCGTAGAAAGGGTATGGAGAGCTGATGCCGGCTCGGAATCCGGTGGCATCGGCGTACCCCATGGTGTAGTCGTCCGTCAATCCTGCGTGGATGAGTGTATTGTAGCTCTTTGGCATCTGCGTTCGCAGGAAGTGGTAGCGCGATTTGGATATTGGGCGGTGCAGTATGTTCTCCAGTCGGCGGATATCCTGATCCACGATTGACGGCTTTTCCAAGGAGTCGTATCCCGGATGCACCCCCAGGCTGGCATAGTCGTCGAGGTGCTGTATTAGGTCGCGCATGTGCGGATTTTGGTAATGTGCAGGCTTGTCGTATTGGCTGTAGTCAGATACCAGAGTGAAGAATATTAGTTTGTTGCCTGGCCTTTGTAAGTGTTGCTCCAGAATGTAGTCAAATGTGTCAAAGGGGTCTTTTTCGCGTCCGAGGAGCACGCGTATACGGCTTCCCACCTCAGATGGGGCGCGCCGCGCGATGAGGTCGCGTAGCGAACCCACTACGGTACGGAAGACGCCTTTGTGTTTAAAGCACCAGGCGGCGTCAATGTCGACCGTCTGTACGAAATGGTAGCTGCGCTCAGGTATAGCTGCGGCGGGATAGCGCTCTATCAGCAGGGTGCGCAGCATGCAAGCCCACTGATCCACCACTGGTTCTTCGTTGAATCCGGTCTCTACGGCTAGCTGTCCGGCGGTGGTGATACGCCCGTGTTCATCCTCACGGTGAGGTAGATACTCTTCGTAGCGGCTCACCATGTAGAAGGTTGCTGCCAGAAGGTCGAAAGGTAGATCCATGTCGTTGCCATAGACGGGGAACAACATCCATTGTCCGTCGCGCTGGAACGGCCGTGGTTGCTGCTCTTCAATTGCTGTCTCGAATAGCAGCTTGGTACTCCTGATGTGTGGGCTGTCGCCTAGCCGACGTGGGCCGTAGCAAAACTTTGCATCGCCGTAGGCGAGGAAATATTCCTCGTCGGTGGTGATACTGAACTCAGTGTGCAACACATGACTAAACAATACATTTAGTGTGTATCCCAGCCGATTGGTCAGTTTTGGTACGTGTACGAGCAACATATCAAGATGCAAAGATACGACATTTTTTTGAATTGGAGGCTTCCAAAGTGCATTTTATTCCCAGAGGGATGGCTAAGTTATTGTCGTCCAGATGCCCGAATGGGGCACCGAAGAGGACGGGATAGTCGTATTCACGAACCGTATCTGCCACGATTTGCATGGCTGTGCGGCCGAATGGCACCGTGTTGTCGTGCATATTCGTCATGCCACCCACCACAAGCCCCGCCAATTCCGTCAGCATACCGGCCCGCTTGAGCCCTTGCATCATACGGTCGATATGGTAGAGGTATTCGTCCAGGTCTTCGATGAGGAGTATTTTTCCACGTGTATCTATTTGAGAACGAGAGCCGCAGAGGCTATAGAGAATCGAGAGGTTGCCGCCCACTACCGGCGCGTTTGCCGCCCCTTTACGGTTCATCTCCGAAGGCTCCCATTCGTAGTCCACATAATTGTGTTTCTGGCTGAAGAGGAAATCATGCATCGTATGTGTGGCTGGAGTCTCCTCACCGTGCATATTGATAGGCATGGTGGCGTGCAACGTGGGGAGCCCCAATGTGCTGTGAATGTGGCTGTGCAGTACGGTGATGTCGCTGTAGCCTACAATCCATTTCGGATGTTCGGCGAAGCGTTTGAAGTCCAGCCGGTCGATGATGCGTACGGTGCCGTAGCCTCCGCGGCAGCAAAAGATGGCTTTGATGTCGGGGGCGTCAAGTAATTCCTGCAAGAATGCCGCCCGGTGACGGTCGCTGCCGGCCAGCTGCCCCTCTTGCTCGTAAAGCCCTTTAGATACAATGACTTGCAGGCCCCATGACTCCAGCATGGCAATGGCAGGGGCCATCTCCTTGGGGCTCACCGCCCGTGCCGGAGCTGCCAGCGCCACTCGATCGCCCCTCTTCAAAAACGGAATGTTCTCCATAATCAAGATGGATAACGCACCCGCTTGCGATTTATTGTGTCGTGGAGTCGCTGGCTTTTTGGCTCTTCTTGCTTATCATAGTGATTCCATGTGTGTTCTATGACTTGTTTTCTGTATTCTCCGGGAGTTCCGAGGAGCAACTGAAGAAGTGCTTTGGGAAATAGGGAACAGGGATGTTGGGTGTGGGAGTGAAAAAAAGTTTGGCGGAATCAGAAAAAGTTCGTACATTTGCACCCGATTTCCTTTACAAAATAAACATATAATACCACTATGACTTTACGAGAAATAGTTGACAAACTGGGGGCCTCGGTAGGACTTGGGGCCGACAAATTGGATATGGAGGTGGAGCATTGTTTTGCCTCTGACCTGATGAGCGACGTGCTGACGCTCAAGGATACACCAGTGCTTATCACAGGCCTGTGCAACGTGCAGACCATCCGTACCTGCGACATGGCCAATCTTGACGTAGTTATCTTCGTGCGCGGCAAGCGTCCCACCGAGGATATGGTGGAACTGGCCGACGAGAATGGCATGGTGCTCATCTGCTGCCAGTATTCGATGTTCAAGACCTGCGGCATCCTGTATGAAGCCGGAATGAAACCTTTGTATTGATAAGCTATGCATCAAGAGTATATTGTAGTAGAAGGCGACTTTGTGAACGCCGGCAAGGCTTCCAGCTCGGTCAAGAAGACTTTGAAGCAGCTGAACGTGAATCCCCAGGTGGTGAAGCGCGTGGTGGTGGCTTTGTACGAGGCCGAGGTCAATGCCATTGCCCACGCCTATGGCGGTAAGGTGATTGTTGATATTGACCCCGACAAAATCAAGATGGTGGTGGCCGACAAGGGACCCGGCATTCCCGACATCGCTCTGGCCATGCAGGAGGGCTACAGCACCGCGCGTCCCGAGGTACGTGATATGGGCTTCGGAGCTGGTATGGGTCTGCCCAACATGCAGAAAAATGTCGACAAGCTCAACGTTACCTCCGAAGTGGGCGTGGGCACCACCGTCGAGATGGAAGTGAATTTCAATTCGTGAATTCGTCAATGTGTGAATTTGTAAATCGCATGCGCAAGCAAAGGCCTCCCAAATGACACATTAACGCATTAACACATTCAAAACATGTTTTACCACGCATTACAGATTGACGACCCGCATTGCATCGGTTGCTCCCGTTGCATGAAGATATGCCCCACCGAGGCCATCCGTATCTCGGGCGGCATGGCTTCCATCCAGGAGCATCGTTGTATCGACTGTGGGCGCTGCTACGAGGTGTGCCCTGTACAGGCCATCAGTATCAAGGATGACGATTTCGAATCCTTCCGCCAGTACAAGCACTCGGTAGCTCTGCTGCCGGCCGTTTTTATCGGCCAGTTTCCTGACGACGTCAGCGTGTCAAAGGTCTATGCCACCCTCTATGAGCTTGGGTTCGCCCATGTGATGGAGGTGGAAAGCGCGGCGATGATTTACAAGGAGGCCAAAGAACGCTATGCGCGCGAACACCCCGCCGTCAGGCCGCTCATCTCCTCCTTCTGCCCAGCCATCGTGCGGCTGATACAGATCAAGTATCCCTCGTTGGTGGAGAACGTGATGCCTATCAAGGTGCCGCTCGACCTCAGTGCCATGTATGCTCTCGAAGAGCTGCAGAGCCGTGGTATACCCCGCGAGGAGATTGGACTCTTCTACATCACCCCCTGCGCCGCCAAGGTGTCGGCTGTCAAGGCACCGGTGGGCGAGGAACGGTCGATTATCGACGGTGTCATCAATATGAATTCGCTCTTCAACCGCGTCTACAAGCGCATGAAGGAAAACGGCAAAGAGCACCAGTACAAGCCGCTGGCCCGCCAGCGCCTGTCGGCCGACGCCATCCTCTCCACTCTCACCAACGGCGAGCGCCGCATTTGCACCGCCAAGCGCAGCTATTCCATCGACGGTATACAGAATGTGATGGATTTCCTCGACAAACTGGAGAACGACGAGGTGGAGGGTGTGGAATTCCTTGAGTTGAGGGCTTGCGACCAATCCTGCGCCGGCGCCCTGCTGTCGGTCGACAACCGTTTTCTTTGCGGCGAGCGCATGTATGCCCGCGCCCGTAAGGCCGCCGAGCGCGAGCGCAACGGTGAGATGCCGCGTGACCGCGAGATGGAGAAGTACCAGGACTACCTGATAGAGCACTCTCTCGTCGACGAGGTGCAGCCCCGCTCCATGATGGTGCTCGACGAGAACATCGGCGAGGCACTGAAGAAGATGGAACGTATAGAGAAAATGAAGTCCCACTTGCCGCAAATCGACTGCGGTGTGTGTGGTGCCCCTACATGCGAGGCCTTCGCCACCGATGTGGTATGCGACCGCGCCCGTCTGGAACAGTGCGTCTTCTATCGCCTTCACCTCGAAGCCAAAGGCAAGATGACCCTCCACGAGGGTCGCTCTACCATGTACTCTGTATGGGGTGACGACCGCATCAGCGGCGAAATTGAAGTGTGATTAAATCCCCGACAGGGGTTCGTAGGTGTTGCGTATTGAGACGGTGCGCTCGACGGCGATGGTGTATGAACTGTCGCCCACATGTATTGTGCGCACGCTGTCGGCATGTTCTACTGTGTCGAGGGCTATCCATTGCTTCTCTTCCATCAGACGAACGGCGCGTGTGTAGTCGCGGCAACCTCCGAGCATCACCACCGTTATCTCTGCCTTGGGGTAGATAGACCTCTCGTAGTCGCATTGCGTTGTGGAGCCGTTAATGTGGGCTATGGAGTTAAGCATATGGGCTATATTGCCAGGGGTGTTGATGTCGGTGTAGGTGCTGTCGTCAAGCCATCCCTGCACGTAGGTGTCTTTGTCGGCACTCTTCGTCAGTACCGGACGCAGGGTGATGCGGCAGTCCTTGTTCTCGACAGTGGTAATGGTGTCAGCGGCTATGCCGACGCCCACACCGAAGATGACGGCCATCACGCTGTTGTTCAGTATGTGCAGCCCCATGGACCAAAGTATGTTGTGGTTGATGACCAAATAGGATGCCGCCAAGCCCATGCCGAATTTGTGGAGCACGGCAACGAGGAACATGACCAGGCTGCCGCTGGGGTCGTAGTTGCCTATGTGGGCTGTAGCGAAGAGCAGCGACGAGAGCAGCATGAGCGCGAAGAGACGCCGTGTTTTGTCATTGCGGTAGACAATCATGACGGCTATGCCGGCACCAAGGGCTATGCCGGCAGCCCACCAGCCAAGAGAGAGCGTCCACAGCGCCATCAGCGCCACGGAGGTGTAGCCCGTCCATTGTTTGCCGTTGCCCCACAGGCGGAAACACAGCTCCTCGAGGATGGGTCCGATGAGCCCTATGTACAGCACCATGGGCCAGATGCCAAAGTTGTAGATGAGCTTGTAAAAAGCGCCCATTATTGGGGTGCTCATTTCGTCGACGCCCGTTTTGTCCATGTTCATGAGGGAGTCAATGACAATCACTGCCAGGCAGGCAATCGTAATGCCCAGACCCCACCACAGGGCCCAGCGGAAAAGACGTTCTTTCTTTGTTTTCATCTGTGTGTATTTCGTTCTATTGGATGTTGTTCTCCTTTTTCGGCTGCACGCATACAAACTCTCCGTGGCGGCGTATGTGCTCCGCCAACTCGCGGTAGAAGCGGTGCCGTCCGAGGGTCTCGGCGTTGCCGATAATGATGAGTTTCATACGGGCGCGGGTCATGGCGACGTTCATGCGGCGCAGGTCGCGTAGGAAACCGATGTTGCCTTCAGCGTTGTCACGTACCAGGCTGATGGCGATGACGTCGCGCTCCTGTCCTTGGAAGCCGTCTACAGTACCTACGGTGATGTGGCGTTTCAGCTTGCGGAAGTAGTGCTGCATCTTCAACAGACGCCGTATCAGGCGTGCCTGGCCGCGGTAGGGAGTGATGATGCCGAAGTCGATGCGCTCGCTCTCCACCTTGGTGGGTGACACCATCTCGATGTAGTCGTGCAGGGTGTGAATCACCAGCCGCGCCTCCTCTGAGTTGGTGAGGCTGCCGGTGCGGGTTCTTTTCTCAGAATAATCAGAGCATTCGGAGTTATCGGAGTATTCCGAAGTGTCTATCCAGGTGAGCGGAGTGTCCAGCGGGCTGACCATCCTGTCGGCGGCCTCGGGGGCGGCCTGTAGGCGTCCGCCGTAGAACCAGCGTGACGGGAAGGACATAATTTGCTTGTTCATACGGTACTGCACCGTCAGCAGTTTGACGGTTTGCGGCCACAACGCCACTATTTTCTGCATCAGTGTCTCGCTGAGACCACCCTTGGCGGCCGCCAGACTTTTCACTGTTGGCGGTAGCTGTTGGTGGTCGCCACCCATCACTACGCGGTCGGCTTTCAGTATGGCTGCCCAGCAGGCGGGTTCCAGCGCTTGGGCCGCTTCGTCAATGAAGAGCGTGCTGAAATGGCGGCGCTCCATGAGACGGTAGGCGCTGCCGATGAGCGTGCAGCTCACCACACGGGCCTGTTCGAAGAGGTCGGCGTTGATTTTTATCTCCAGTTCTGTCTCGCGGTTGCGCAGACGGTGGGCCTGTTCGCCTTTGGCACCTTCGCGCAGCGTGCGGCGGATGCTCCATAGCTCGTGGTAGTCAGGATGTGCCGCATAGCGTCGCTCGTAGCTGCAGTCGAGCATCTCGTCGCTCATGCGCAACGGGTTGCCTACGCGCAGCACGTGGATGCCCCGTCGCATCAGCTGCTCGCTGATCCAATCGACGGCGGCATTGGAGGGGGCGCATACGAGCACTTGTGTTTCGCGTTGCAGGGTCTCGATGACGGCCTCCACCAAGGTGGTGGTCTTGCCAGTCCCAGGAGGGCCGTGTATGATGCTCACCTCTTGTGCCTCGAGGGTTTTCTGTATGGCCTCCTGCTGGCTGGGGTTGAGCCAGGGAAAGCTCACTAGCGGCAGCGAGCGGAACGACGGTGGACGTCGCCCCAACAGCACATCGCGCAGGCGTGAAAAACGTTCGTTGTCGCTGCGTTCGGCATCGTGCAAGGCTTCGGTCATCACGCGGAACGACGTGTTGTCGATGCCCAGCTGCAGTCCTATCGGGTGGCGGCCTGCAGTGTCGTGCAGGCTTTGTGCCGCTGCCTTGTTGGGTAGGCTGACAGTCATCACGCCGTCACCAACCTGCTCCACATAGCATTGGTGTGGCATCTCTTTCGGAGAGCCTTCGTGCAGGTAGAAGAAGGTGGCGGGTTTGCCGGGCTCAAACTCCAGTTCGGCCTCATCGTCGTCAGTGTCGTAGCGCACCTGCAGCGTCAACTGGCCAAGGGCATTGTATGCAATGTCGCCCAGCGTGACGGGGTAGCGGCAGGTCGCTTCACGGATGATGGTGCCCGACAGCGACAGCCCTCGTTCCTCAAAGCTGCGCCGGTAGCGCTCGCGCTCCTCTTGGAGCTCCAGGACCACCAGCTCACGCAATCGGGCGAAGTATGTACTCACGTTTACCACCTCCATATAACCTCCGTGTCTCCTTTTTATTGTGTCCTCGCCCCCTTTTCTTTCTCCATTTTGACGCCGACAACCGTGATGTGATGTTTTTTACGTATCTTTGCAATTGCAACAGATTCTGTGTGACAGGTACAAACTATTGATAGTAAGTAGAATGAAGCAGATACTCCTCATTAACGACGTCGTCGGATACAGCCATGTGGGCATGGTGGCCATGTTGCCCATCCTGACCCACATGGGGCACGCCACCTACAACCTCCCTACGGCCCTTGTGTCGAACACACTCGACTATGGTCGATTCAATGTACTGGAGACTACCGAATATATGCGTGACACCATCCCCGTGTGGCGTCAGCTAGGCTTCCGTTTCGATGCGGTGTGCACCGGTTTGATGTTCAGTGAGGAACAGGCCCGTCTCGTCTCAGCCTACTGCCGTCAACTGCATAGCGAGGGAACTACTGTGTTTGTTGACCCTATCATGGGCGACGGTGGACGCCTGTATAACGGCATGACGGAGAGACATGTGGAACTGATGCGCGAGATGGTCTCCGTGGCCGACCTCACCTTCCCCAACTATACTGAGGCCTGCTATCTGACAGGCATATCCTATCGCCCCGAGGGGATGAACTGGCAGGAGGCTTGTGAGATGTGTGACCGAATTGTGGCGTTGGGAGCCCGGTCGGTACTGATAACCAGCGCCCGTGTCGACGGCGTCTGCTGTGTGGTGGGACGTCGCAGCGATGAGTCGCTGGGATTCCGTCAGCACATCTCCGAAGGCCCGTATTTCCGTATCGACTACGAGGAACTCCCAAAGGCCTTTCACGGCACCGGCGATATCTTCTCGGCGGTACTCATCGGCCATTTGTTGAATGGCGAGCCTCTGCGCGACAGCACACGTGCGGCGATGTCGGTAGTCAGTCGTTTGATTGAACGCAATATGGATCAGCAGGACGTCTGTCTGGGTATTCCCATCGAGCGCTGCCTGGATTTATTATGATGTCAGCCTGTGGTTTTTAATTCTCAATTCTTAATTCTTAATTCTCATACCTCTACCACCGATCCTGGCAGTGAGGCAATCCATGATGTGACCCATTCACAAAAACGTGTCAACCAGAATAACGGACAGGCAGTCGCCTCGCAGGGTAACGCCATGTAGACGAGTGAGAGAAACAGCAGTACACCAGCCAGCGGCACAATGGCGATGTTGGAGATGAGAAAATAAACGGGTAGTCGATGAAAAGTAGTGGCCACCACAGGTAGCGTGGCTAAGGTGGCGAAAGTGCTTACCGCGGTGAGTTGCCACAGACGGTTGTTGAACGCCGTGATGACGGGGCGTGCGAGAGAGATGCCGGCAACGGCACAATAGGAGAGTTGCCAGCCTACGTTGAATACAAGCAAGGGGTTGAGTGTTAGCGTGATGATGGCCGCCGTCGCCAGCAGATTGAGTGCAGGTGTGTGACGTCCTGAAATATGCGCGACGATGAACAGGCTGAACATCAGTGCGGCGCGGACCGTCGACGGTGCCAACCCTGTCAGCAAGGCGAAGGCCCAAATGGCGGCCAATTGTACGCTTCCGCGAATAAAGCGGCCTCGTCGCTCTTTCCCGACCCACACAAACAATCCTCCTACGATGGCTGCAAGCAGTCCTACGTGCAATCCGCTGACGGCCAGCAGGTGTGCAATGCCGGCGTCGCGAAACGAGGCTTGTGTTGTTGGTTCGAGGTCTCCGTGCCAACCCAGCGTCAGCGCCTCTGCTATTCCAGCCTCCCGCTGTTTCAGAGGCCCTGCCTGCATGCGGTGCAGTAGTTTGAGCCGCAACGACTCACAGCGTGCCCGCAACGAGGTGCTGTCCCTACTGGTGACAATATAATGATTCTCGGTGATGTATATGATTCGCCGTTCGGTGTCTGGGTATCCGTGTAGCAGCAGGCGGTCGCCGTAACGCAGCGTGGCGGCGGTGCTGTCCTTACGCAGGAAGAGGGTGATATCGCCGCCGGAGAGTACCGTCGCTTTTGCCCGCCAACTTTTCTCGCGTGGCATAGGAGTCTCGGTCAACCGTACTTCGAGGAAAGCCTTCTCCGGACAGCCACGTGTCCAATCGTGCTGCAGTTTGATTGTCGACAGCAGGCCTCCAACAAGGCCGCAAAACAATACCGTCAGCACCAGGCTGACAGCATGTAGGCGTTTGGATATTAATAGCGTGATGCCAGTCGCAGTTGCACATCCCGCCAGACTCCACAGCCATGTTGTTGTCGCTATGGCGATGTGGCGGGCGACGACGATACCGGCTATCATGGCCAGGGCTACAGGCACTAGCGGCGCCTTCCTCATCTCAGTTGAGTATCAGTTCGCTGGCTCTTACCTTGGGGACATAATGCACACCCTCTCTGCGATAGTAGGCACGTGGAGCATCTGCATCGGTGAGCACCAGTTCGATGCGGTCGGTACCTTTGCCGACAGCCAGCACCATCAGCGGCTCCAGCGGCAACTGTAGCGCCTCCTGCAGTTTCTCGCGGTTGAAGGCGCCAATCATCAGCGTGTTAAGTCCCATCTCCACCGCTTTGAGCGCCATGCTCTGCAGGGCGATGCCGAGGTCGATGTCCACCAGCTTGCTCTCCTTGACAGTGCTGCAGCAGACAATGAAGGCCTCCGGCTCTGTGCCTGGGGTAGGGAGGTGCAACTCGGGTAGTGCGGCTCCCATGCGAATGTTGGCAAGCACCTTTTCGGCACCACTTCCTTTTGTGACTAGAAAGAATCTTAGTACCTGTTGGTTGCATCCAGAAGGCAACCGCGAGCAGATGCCTGCGATACGCTCCAGTTCCGCACGGCTCACCTCATAGTTTTTGTTGTATCCTCGATGGCTGCGGCTGCGTAGCAATAGCTCGTCGACGTTATGTCCTATTCGCTTCACTTTCGGCTTGTTACTGCCGAGAGTCTCTTCGTAGCGTTTTTCCAAGTAGTTGTCTGCCATAAATTGTGTTTTTTTTTGCTTTTTCGGAGCCGTTTTGTGGGTTGCATCCGATATATTGGTGATAAAAAGTTTGTGTTATAAATCTTTGATATTCAGTATTTAGTGAGTTATTGTGATGCTGGTGGGTAAATTTTATTTTGTCGGTTTCAAAAAAACATGTACTTTTGCACCCGCTTTTGCGAGGAAAAGTTTTTTGATCTGCTAGCTCAGTTGGTTTAGAGCGCTTGCTTGACAGGCAAGAGGTCACAAGTTCAAATCTTGTGCAGATCACACAGCAGGGCAACTCTGGCGAGTGGCTCTGCTTTTTTTTAGGTTGGCTGACTCTTTGACTCTTCTGTTATTTGACTTTTCGACTCTTCTGGTCGGAGGTCGGATGCAGGTCGCAGTTCCGCGCGGCTCACACGCACTACGATGGAGAGGTTCATGACGTCGATGCTGACACAGAAGTTGCCGTCTTTGCAGTGTTTCACCAGCGTTCCTTCCATGCCGGCGAATTCCCCTTCGAGGATGGTGGTGCGGGCTCCCTTCACCAGTTGCGAGGTCTCGTGGAAGAAAACTTTGCGTTGGCTGGATTCGAACATACGGACGGCCTCGATTTCGCGGTCGGGCACCTGGATGATGCTGTGCTGGCTGCTGACGATGCAGACTACGCCGCGGGTGGTGCGCGTCTGGTAGATCTGCTTGTCGTTGATGCGCGCGAAGAGGTAGTTGGGAAACATGGGACGCTCCTGCATGGGATTGTGTTGGAAGCGCTTGTCTTTGTTTACCATCATTGGTAGGTAGCACTCGATGGGAGGATCGGCGTTGCGGAAGCGCTCGGCTACGGTGGTTTCGGCGTTGTGGTGGGTCAAAACGGCCACCCAGGCAGGATCGGAGGTCAGCATGTGTGGGTTCTTTTTGTGTCGTTAACGACTGTGCGGTGATTATATTGTGTCCGAATGGGAATGTTTTGTTGTTGTGCTGTCGTCGAAGGTGAGGTAGGGCAGGATGCGTTGCAGCGTGCTGTCGTTCATCGACGGCACGGCGCGCAGGTCGTCGGCGCTGAGGAAGCGGGTGCCACTATTGCGCAGTCGCACGATGTCACGCGCCTGATAGTATTCAATGTAAGGATGCCGGATGAGTTGTTTGAGCTCCACGCGGTTGATGTCGATGCGTCTCAGGTCGGCGGTGTCGAGTGTCAGGCTAGGCGCGATATGGGCCAAGAGCTCTGGTGTAAATCCGTAAACCTCAAGCAATTGTTTTGTGTCGTGGAACCCACCCAGCCGCTCGCGGTAGGCCACGATGCGGCGGGCGTAGGCAGGCCCTATACCGTGTAAAAGTTGCAGGGTGAGGGTGTCGGCCGAGTTGAGCTCCACTTTCAGCGGTTGCCGTGTTGGCGTCGGCGATTCGTGATGGAACCAACTGCTGTCGAATTCCTTTTTTGTTTCTGTTTTCTTGTTGTGATACTGTTGGTTATATGTCTTTTGTGCCCTTGAACGGTAGGCGGAGTCCTCGTGTGAGGACAAAATCTCAGTGTTTTGCCTCGATGTAGGGTCTTCGGATGCCCCTTCGGCACTCTGCCGCGACGAAAAAAATATGATGCCGCCGATAATTAATAATCCTACTGATAACCAGATGATACCAAGCGTTTGACTGTGGGTGGGACCACCTTTTTCTCTACTCATATTGAAGAAAAATTTTGCCGGTTCTAAAAATCTTTGTACTTTTGCACCCGCTTTTCGACAGAAAAGGAAGCAAGAAACGAATGGTCTGTTAGCTCAGTTGGTTCAGAGCGCTTCCTTCACACGGAAGAGGTCGAGAGTTCGAATCTCCCACAGACCACCTGGAAGCCCCTCAAGCAGGGGCTTTTTTTGTATGCAGACACTCTTGATTGAGGGTGAGTTGTTGAAGGTTACGAATGTCTTCATTGAGCTCGCGCATGTCGCGGTGTCGGACAAGACGCAGCAGCCAGTAGCGGCAGTTGGCGAATGTGTCACGGAGAAAGCAGACGACTGGAGCTGTCATGCGGGCTTCAAGTGGAACCATCGCTACGGAGATGAGCCCCCACCAGGCGCCGATGTCGGCCAGCTGGCTCATCCAGAGGCCTCCGCTGCATGCCATCACGATGCCGATGGCAGGGGTGTAGAGAATGGCCAGAAGCAGTCGCACTCCGAAGTTGAATGAGCTGCGGAACTGAGGGTCGGCGACTTTCCGCTTGACGATGCGATGGGTGGGCAGAATCAGGAGAGGATAACAGACAAGACAGAAGAGCAGAACCCAGCGGGCGACAGGTAGCATGATGGCGGCGGCGAGGAGGGCGGCGACGGGAGCCAACGAGAGCAGGGTGCCGGCTAAGGACCAATGTTCACCGGCTAGCTTCTCGTCGAGGTGCAGCCTTCGGCAGCATTTTTGCAGGGCGCGGGTGGATTCGGTCAACCGTTCGAACGACTGCGGGTCGTCGATGGCAAGTGTGTCCAACTGTGTGGCAATCCGTTGCCGGGTGCGGAAACGGTTCCATGCGGTGTCTCCCCGACTTCCGTTTTCCGACCTCCGCATTGGGCGGTTGAGGGTGTTGCACAGGGTCATGATTTCCTCATAGTGCTCCTCGTTGCGAATGTCGTGCATGAGAGGCATGAGTGCGTCGGCGAGTGCGTCGCGCATCCTGTTGAGCGCCACAGGTTCCTCCGCGCGGTAGTCGTCCATGAAGGGCTGGACAGGAATGGGCTTGCCGATGTTGACGACGAGGTTGCTGTAGGGACGCTCGTATTCGTCGAAATCGATGCCGGTGGGGACGATGTAGAGCGGCTGGGAGCCGAGAGCCAGCTGTGTTTCGCCGGCGATGCGGAACATTCCTTTGCCCATGGGCAGCAGGTGGTGGCGGTTGTTGTGGCGGCCTTCGGCCATGAGGCATAACGGATAGCCGTCAAGCAGCACCGCGCGACACTGCTCGAAGATGCCCTTGTTCTTGCCCAGATTGTGTTGCCCGTCACGGATGCGGTAGACGGGAAGGATACGGAGGAAGGTGAGAATGGCGCGAATGGCGGGCTTGGCGAAGATGTCGGCTCTGGCAAGGAATACAGGAGCTTTGGGCGCATAGTAGAGCACGGCCAGCGGCTCCATGAGGGCCTGCTGGTGACATGGCGCTATGATGTATGCACCGTCGGATGGAAGATTCTCAATACCATGGACATCGAGTTGGTTGTAGTGGCAACGGGTGCCGAATTTGACCAGAGGGCAGAGAAAGTTATACAGCCAGTTGTTGTCTTGTATTGCCATGTGCTAACAGTTTGATTGTTTGTCTGCTCAAGTGCGCGGATGCAGGAATGGACCTTTTTTTGCAAATGCAAATATACGAAAAAAACGCTTTCTGCGTTACAATGTATAAAAAAAACTTAGGCAATCGGATGTGTAACAATCAAGTATTCAAGATATGACCTCATTTGCAGACCTTACGGCATGGACATGGCTTATCCAGTTCTTTATCATTGTGGTGGCCCTTTTGGTGGCAAACATGATTCGCTGCAATGTCCCTCTTTTCAAGCGTAGTTTGCTCCCGTCAGCTTTACTTGCCGGGCTTCTTATCCTGTGTCTGAAGCCAATCGGCTTTTTCTCGACATTGGTCGACAAGCATGCAATGGAGATTGTCACTTACCATGCTTTGGGCCTTGGGTTTGTGGCTATGGCGTTGAAAAACAAAAAGATTAAGAGCGCCACATCGACAATGAAGGTGATTGAGACCGGTGCTGTCACCGCCAGCACATACATCCTGCAGGGACTTGTGGGACTGCTTGTTACCGTGCCGCTTTTTATGTGGTGGAAAGGAGAGGAATTCTTTTACGCTGCCGGATTGCTGCTCCCAATGGGGTATGGCCAGGGACCTGGACAGGCGCTTAACTTTGGCGTCACCTTTGCCTCGTGGGCTGACGGACAGGGACTTGTGTTCCACGGGTCGGACTTCGGTTTGAGTATTGCGGCCACAGGTTTCATCGTCGGTAGCATTATAGGTGTAATCTATATGAATGTGCTGCGCCGTCGAGGCAAACTGAAGGTCAGGGAGAAATCCGAGGCGGAGCATTATACGCTTGCCGATTATGAATCCGAGGGTGAGATTCCGCATTCGGAGTCGATCGACAAGTTGACCGTCCAGCTAAGTCTGGTTCTGCTGGTCTACGCATTGGTATTCCTCTTGATGTATGGTGTGCAGCAGCTGGACTTGGGCAACTTCGGGGTGAAGACGTTGAAGCCGTTGGTGTGGGGATTCAACTTCTTGTGGGGTACCCTCCTCGGCGTTCTGGTGCGTTGGATTATCGGTCGTCTGCGCAAGAGCAACCTCATGCAGCGTGAATACATCAACAACTACACACTCGACCGCATCGCCGGCACCTGTTTCGACTTTATGATTGTGGCGGGCACCGCAGCCATCGACTTCAACAACCTGCGTGGCCTATGGCTCCCGTTGGTATTGGTCTGTACGGTCGGCGCTCTTGTCACCTTCTTCTATGTGCTGCGCTGCTGCCGCAAACTCTACCCCGACTATGAATACGAAGGCTTCTTCTCCATGTTCGGCATGCTCACCGGCACCGCCAGCAACGGCATGATCCTGCTTCGTGAGATTGATCCCCGCTTCGAGACCCCCGCCGCCAACAACCTGGTGCTTCAGACCATCCCCGCCTTGGTGTTCGGATTTCCTGTGCTGCTGCTTATGGGTTTTGCCCCGCAGAGCCTGGGAAACACTCTCATCACCATGGGCATCATGGTGGTGGCGTTGCTTGCCTTCGGGCTGTTTATCTTCAGGAAAAGAAAGAACCGGAAACGATAGATTCAATAGAATATGAAAAAGACACTCATACTCCCGCTACTGCTCACTTGTGCGCTGACCCTGTCGGCGCAAGAAGAGACCCGCCACGTCCGCCAGGGGTGGACCTTCGGCGTGCTGCCCAGCGTGGCCTACGATGCCGACCTCGGCTTCCAGTACGGTGCGCTGACCAACATCTACTACTTCGGCGACGGCTCCACCTATCCCGAGTACCTTCACTCGTTCTACGCTGAGGCGGCCTACACCACCAAGCATTTCGGCCTCTTCCGCTTCTCCTACGACTCGAAGCACCTCATCCCCAAGCACCGCCTCAGCGTCGACCTGACCTACCTGCCCGACCAGATGTGCGACTTCTACGGCTTCAACGGCTACCAGTCGGAATACAACGCCGCCTACTCGAACCAGGACGACGCAGCCTACATCTCGCGCGCCTACTACAAGTACCACCGCGACCTCTTCCGCTTCAGCGCCGACCTGCAGGGCTCCATCACCAATGACCTCTACTGGAACGCCGGCATCGGCCTGCTCCACTTCGGCGTGGGACCTGTCAATATCGACCGACTCAACTCCTACACCAAAGACCACGACAAATGGCTGCCCGACACGGTGTCGCTCTTCGGCTACTATGTTCAAGACGGCTACATCTCCAACGCCGAGGCTGACGGCGGCTTCCACCCCTACCTGCACGGCGGTGTCACCTACGACACCCGCGACCGCCTGCAGAACCCCACACGCGGCATCCACACCGACGCCTTCCTCACCTACTACATGGGCCTCGGCAACATGAGCGACTACGGCAACCTGAAGTTCAACTTCAACTTCCGCCAGTACATCTCGCTCTACAGCGACCGCCTCATCTTCGCCTATCGCGTCGGCACGCAGCTCACCCTCGCCGGCGACAGCCCCTTCTACCTCAACACCTACCTCAACCAGCTCTACATGCAGCGCGTGGTCTACGAGGGGTTGGGTGGTGCCAACTCGGTGCGCGGCATCATGCGCAACCGCATCCTCGCCCCCGGTGTGGCCTTCGCCAACATCGAACTGCGCACACGTGTGGCAAGTCTGAAAGTCGGGAAGAACATGTTCTACCTCGGTCTCGTTCCCTTCCTCGACGCCGGTATGGTGGTGCAGCCCTACCGCCCTGTATGTCAAGACCCGCACCTCGGCGGTCCTACCGCTGATGACGGATTCTTCGGCGACCACGGAGTCTATCGTCCCCACCTCGGCGGCGGACTCGGCGTGAAGGTGGCCATGAACGACAACTTCGTCCTCTCCGTCGACTGGGCCACGGCCTTCGACAAGCAGGACAACTCCAAGTTCAGCAACCTCTACATCAAAATGGGTTATATGTTCTAATTGAAACTTATGATACGAGAAGAAACAGTATTTGGACCTATATTCAGCCGGCGGCTTGGGAGTTCGCTCGGCATCAACTTGTTGCCCGAGAAGGGCAAGATATGCAACTTCGACTGCATCTACTGCGAATGCGGATGGAACCGCGACGGACGCAACGACACCGTATTGCCTACTGCCGCGAAGGTTCGTGCCGACTTGGAGCGCATGTTGATCAAGCTTGCCGACGAGGGCACGCCTGTCGACAGCATCACCTTCAGCGGCGACGGCGAGCCGACGTTGAACCCCGAGTTCCCGCAGATTATCGACGACACGCTGCGGCTGCGCGACCTGCACTATCCGCAGGCCAAGGTGAGTGTGCTGAGCAACGCCACGCGGGTGCACCTGCCCGAGGTCTTCGATGCCCTGCGCAAGGTGGACAACCCCATCATGAAGATTGACGCCCCCACCAACGAGCTGGTGGAGAAGATCAACATGCCTGCGCCGGGCTACGACATACACCGTGTTATCGAGGCCCTGAAGCAGTTCGAGGGCAACTTCGTGCTGCAGACCTGCATGCTGCGCGGCAACGGCTTTGACTCCTCCAGCCCCGAAGTGGTCGGTCCTATGATGGACATCGTGCGACTGCTGAAGCCCCGCGAGTGGATGGTCTACACCATCGACCGTGCCACACCCATGCAGGGCCTCGAGAAGTTCAGTCCGCAGGAAATGAAAGCCCTCGTCCAACCGGTGATTGACGAAGGCTTCACAAAGGTGCAAATCAAAGGCGCTGTGGAAGACAACTGATCAGAAGCCATTCATATGCCTGGCTTTGTCCAGCTGTGGGAGCTGTCTGCCGGACATCCCTCCCATCCGAATCAATCAACTTCACAGGATTCCACGCGCAATAGGCGTATGGGCTAATGCTCGGCTACTTGTCCGTCATCGGGGCAACAGAGAACCACAGCGTCTTGCCGAAGATATTACTGAAATGGAAACCATCTCTACCCTTATTATTATATCTTAAGATATAATAATAGCCGGTTTCTTCGTGGTCGTCAGCCCTTGGTTTCTTCTTCTAGGGTAATTCTAGGGAAACTCTAGGGAAACTCTAGGGTAATTCTAGGGTAGGGCAATACTTGCCAGTAGATTGCCCGGGGATAGGCCGGGGATTGGCCGTAGCTGACAGGGAGCGGGTAAGGAGCAAGTAGGGAGCAAGTAGGGAGTAAGTAGGGAGCAGGTAGGGAGCAGGTATACTCTATCCTCCTTCATGGTTCTGCGTCGGTGCATGCTGGAGCGGAGCTATAGCGAGCCTACTTGCTGAATGCTCCCAGGAAAACACTTTTGCTGGCCTGTCCGGGACGGACGGTGATTTTGCCGCCTCCGGAGCGATGGTATTTGGTGGCTTGGAACCAGACGTAGACAAGCATCACGTCCTCCTCGCCATTGGGATCGACCAACCTCACAGGGCTCCAGGCACAGTAGGCATACGGTGAAATACTAGGATACTTGTCTGCCATCGGGTCGACGCTCAACCACATCGTCATCAACTCGTGGTCCATGTAACGGGCACCGAAATAGCCGTAGCCGGTTTCCGCATCGCGTTGCTCATTGTATTTAATTTCATTCAGCGGTATTCGCCACCCCTTACGGGGGTCATTGCCGGTGAAAACAAAGGGGTAAAACCGCTTGGCTTTAAAGCAGTTCACCCCTTCGGTTTTATGTACTAGACGGTTCAAATATTTCTTCTCATTATTCTATCAATTGTAATGTCTCTAATATTGTTTCATCTAAACCATTCCAAATTACCACACCATAATAAATGGTTTCTCATAACAGAACTCATCCAATCGCTCAATCCGAAAGAAGTGAGAAACTATTTT